>Ga0105248_10000825_pt1 | contig 34815 bp, 31 predicted proteins | sample KBSS34metaG_FD_81524 | JGI IMG/M metagenome (GOLD analysis project Ga0105248, IMG submission 81524) | Switchgrass rhizosphere microbial communities from Kellogg Biological Station, Michigan, USA - KBS S3-4 metaG | ecosystem: Host-associated > Plants > Roots > Rhizosphere > Soil | place...
CGTGGCGAAAAATTATTCGGTGCGCCAAGCGGAGGACCTTGTTCGGCAAGAGTTGTCGCCAAGCAAAGCGCGAATGTCACCGCCCCGCGACCGCGATGTCGCAGCGCTCGAGGAAGAGCTATCCGACCGGTTGGGCACGCGGGTAATGATTCAGTCAAAGCCAAAAGGTCGTGGCCGGCTCGCGATCGACTACGGCAGTCTCGATCAACTCGAGGGGCTTCTTGCAAAATTGCGCGCTTGACGCCGCGAATACTGTGATTTGCCGTCGTTGGGCGTTGACACTGTGCGCCTGCAGCAACTAAAATCCGATGCCTTTTCAAGGCCCCTGCCCGGGGCCATCGTCGGTATCATTGGCTTGCAGGTCGGTACAACGGTCCTTGTGGCACTGATTGCGCTGTGGGTGGCAGGGGCGGTAGCCGCAAAGTCGGCGGTACTTGGTGGGACCATCGGGTTTGTTCCGAGCACCATCTACGGTTTGGTTGTGGCGAGGCATAAGTTCGGTCCGCCGCGGACGGTTTTGAGCCGCCATTATCTTGGGGAGTTCAGCAAGCTTGGATGCACGTTGCTCCTGTTCGGAGCTGTGTTCGCGTGGGTGAAGGAATTGTCCGCGCTGCCGCTGTTTGCCGCGTATTTGCTGACGCTGGCGTCATACTGGGCAGCCCTCATAGTTTTCAGGTGAATCCGGAATGAGTACCGCAGAGCACGCCGCGCCGACCACCACTGACTACATCACACACCATCTGACCAATCTGCACGTTGGTCATGGCTTCTGGACCTTTCATCTCGACACTCTGATTGTTTCCGGCGTACTGGGTTTCCTCGTGTTCGGAGGGATGTGGCTGGCGGCGCGCCGCGCCACCAGCGGTGTGCCTGGCCCGTGGCAGAATTTCGTAGAGATGGTGACTTCGCTGGTCGACTCTCAAGTCAAGGATACGTTTCACGGTAATCGCGAACTCGTTACTCCGCTGGCCATCACGATCTTCTGCTGGGTGTTCATCATGAACGCCAAGGATCTGTTGCCGGTGGATTTTCTGCCTTGGATCATGGAGCACGTGTTCGGCGTGGGCCACTGGAAGGCAGTGCCCACCACCGACCCGAACTTGACGTTCGCGATGTCGCTGAGCGTTTTCTGCTTAATGATCTTCTACAACATCAAGTTCAAAGGCATCGGTGGATGGTTGCACGAGGTGTTCACCGTACCGTTCGGACCTTGGCTTGCGCCGGTCAATCTGCTGTTCCGGGTCATCGAAGACATCGCCAAGCCGATCTCACTGGCCCTGCGACTGTTCGGCAACATGTATGCGGGAGAGATGGTGTTCATTCTCATCGCGTTGCTGGGTGTGTGGCAGCTGCCGCTGGCTCTGCCGTGGGCCTTGTTCCACATCCTGATCATTACCTTGCAGGCTTTCGTGTTCATGATGCTCACCGTAGTCTACATGAGCATGGCGGCCGAACATCACTGATTTCCCTTTACATTCGAACCCTCTCATCTAGGAGAAACCATGGAACTTTCGCTGCTGTTGGGTAACGTGTCCATCGCCGTCGCCATTCTGATCGGTGCGGGCGCACTGGGCACCGCCATCGGCTTCGGCATTCTCGGCGGCCGCTTTCTAGAAGGCGCAGCTCGCCAGCCCGAAATGATCCCCACCTTGCAGGTGAAGATGTTTATCGTGGCCGGCTTGCTGGACGCCGTGACTATGATCGGCGTCGGTATCGCTCTGTACCTGCTCTTCGCGAACCCCTACATCGCGGTGGTCAAGGCCGGTTTAGGAGGCTAGCCCGGGCGTCGTCAACATTAGGAGGCTGGCGTGAACATCAACGCGACATTGCTGGGGCAGGCCATCTGGTTCGCGGTCTTCATCTGGATCACGATGAAGTACGTGTGGCCGCCGTTGCTCAAAGCCATGCAGGATCGCCAAAAGCAGATTGCCGATGGCCTAGCCGCAGCGGAGCGCGGCAAGCAGGATCTGGAGCTTGCCGCCAAGCGGGCGCAGGACGTGATCCGCGAGGCGCGGGAACAGGCTCAGGAAATCATCGCAATCGCGGAGAAGCGCGGCGCTCAACTGGTCGACGAAGCCAAGACCGTCGCAAAGGTCGAGGGCGAGCGCATCATAACGGGGGCCAAGGCCGAAATCGACCAGGAAGTCTTCCGCGCAAAGGAAACGCTGCGCAGCCAAGTAGCTGCACTCGCGGTCCAGGGCGCGGAGAAGATTTTGCGCCGTGAAGTCGACGCCAAAGCCCATGCCGAGTTACTTAGTAGTGTAGCCGCGGAGCTGTAACGAACCCATCCGATATGATGACTTGCTGCTAACGAATCGCACATGGCCGAACTCGTCACCATCGCCCGCCCCTACGCCGCTGCAGCGTTCAGCTACGCCAGGGCCAAAGGGCTGCTCACGCAATGGGCCGATATGCTTGCATTTCTGGACGCTGCCTACCGCGATGATCGTATGCAAGCCGCTCTAGCCAATCCGCAGCTTACCAAAGACGCCGCAGAGCGCATGTTGCTCTCGGTGTGCGGTGACAAGCTGGACGGTCCCGCTCGGAACCTGCTCATCCTCCTTGTGCGCAACGGACGTCTCGATGCCTTACCGCAAATTCGCAGCCTGTACGAAGACATGAAGGCCGATGCTGAGAATGTAGTCGAGGCCCGAGTGGACTCGGCCTTCCCGTTGTCCGATGAGCAGCTGCGGTCGCTGCTTGCCAAGCTGGAGGCACGAACCAAGCGCAAGGTTACGGCCGCAGTGACCGTCGTGCCGGAACTCATCGGTGGCGTCAAGGTACAGATCGGCGACGAAGTATGGGATGCATCGGTGCGCGGCCAGCTCGAGGGCATGGCCGCGGCGCTGACTTGATAAATATGCCCGCTAGACGGGATCGGCAAGATATTTAGGAGCCACAATGCAGCTGAACGCCTCTGAAATCAGCGAACTGATCAAGAGCAAGATCGAGAATCTTGCTGCTGGCGCCGAGATGCGTACGCAGGGTACCGTCGTATCGGTAACCGATGGTATCGTCCGCGTCCACGGGCTGTCCGACGCAATGCAAGGCGAAATGTTGGAATTTCCGCGCAATACTTTCGGCCTCGCGCTCAACCTGGAGCGCGACTCCGTCGGTGCGGTTATTCTCGGCGAGTACGAGCACATTACCGAGGGCGATACGGTTAAGTGTACGAGCCGCATCCTGGAGGTCCCCGTGGGCCCCGAGTTGCTCGGCCGCGTGATGAACGCCCTTGGGCAACCGATCGATGGCAAAGGCCCGATTCAGGCTAAGGAATCGGACGTGATCGAGAAAGTTGCGCCCGGCGTAATCTGGCGCAAGTCCGTATCACAGCCGGTACAGACTGGCCTCAAGGCGATCGACGCGATGGTCCCGATCGGTCGCGGCCAGCGCGAGCTCATCATCGGCGATCGCCAGACCGGCAAGACCGCGGTTGCCGTGGACACGATCATCAACCAGAAGGGCAAGGACCTGATCTGCGTCTACGTCGCGATCGGCCAGAAGGCCTCGACCATCGCCAATGTCGTGCGGAAGCTGGAAGAGCACGGCGCCATGGCCTACACCGTGGTGATCGCCGCTTCCGCTTCCGAATCGGCGGCCATGCAGTACATCGCCCCTTACTCCGGTTGCACGATGGGTGAGTACTTCCGCGATCGTGGTCAAGATGCGCTGATCATCTATGATGACTTGACCAAGCAAGCGTGGGCATATCGCCAGATATCGCTGCTGCTGCGTCGTCCGCCGGGTCGCGAAGCATATCCGGGCGATGTGTTCTATCTGCACTCCCGATTGCTGGAGCGTGCGGCGCGGGTAAACGAGCAGTGGGTAGAGCGGTTCACCAAGGGTGCGGTCAAGGGCAAGACCGGCTCGCTTACTGCGCTACCCATCATCGAGACGCAGGCGGGCGACGTTACTGCGTTCGTGCCCACCAACGTAATCTCGATTACGGACGGGCAGATTTTCCTCGAGACCGACCTGTTCAACGCCGGTATCCGTCCCGCCATCAATGCGGGTATCTCGGTGTCGCGGGTGGGCGGTGCGGCGCAGACCAAGATCATGAAACGCCGGGACACCGGTGGTGGCGTGCGTCTAGCGTTAGCACAGTACCGCGAGCTCGCAGCCTTCGCCCAATTTGCCTCCGACTTGGACGAGGCCACCCGCAAGCAGCTTGAACGCGGGCGCATGGTTACCGAACTGATGAAGCAGCCGCAGTATTCCCCGCTCGCAGTGTGGGAGATGGCGCTGGTCTTGTTTGCTGTGAACAACGGGTACTACGAGGACGTCGATGTGAAACGCGCGCTGGCTGCCGAGCATTCCATGCGCGACTACTTGAAAGGCAAGTACGCCGACTTGGTTGATCGTATGGAGAAGGTCAAGGACCTCTCCAAGGACGATGAGGCGAAGCTGCACGAAGCCATCAAGGACTGGAAGAAGAACGGAACTTACTAACCGAGCGCTCGCGCGCGGATTTTCCGCCCGCACTATCGCGGGGCGAACGTAGGGACATATGCCAGGAACGAAGGAAATCCGGGTGAAGATCCGCAGTGTGCAGAACACGCGGAAGATCACCAAGGCGATGGAGATGGTTTCTGCCTCCAAGATGCGCAGGGCACAGGAGCGCATGCGCACTGCCCGGCCATACGGGGAAAAGATTCGCAACGTGGCTGCTCATATCTCCAAGGCCAACCCGGAGTATCGGCATCCGTTCTTGATCGAGCGAGACACGGTGAAGCGCGTCGGTATCATCGTCATTACCACCGACAAGGGGCTGTGTGGCGCACTCAACACCAATTTGTTGCGACTCGCGCTGACGAATTACAAGGAATGGCAAGCGCAAGGCGAGCAGATCGACGTCTGCTGTCTCGGTACCAAGGGCCTTGGGTTCATGCAGCGTCTTGGCGCGAACATTCTGTCCCAGGTCACTGCTCTGGGAGATCGTCCGCAGATGGAGAAGCTGATCGGCGCCGTGAAGGTCATGCTCGACGGATACACCAGTGATCGGTTCGATCGCCTCATGCTGTTTTATACCAAATTCATCAACACGATGAAGCAGGAGCCGGTCATGGAGCAATTGCTGCCTCTGTCCGGAGAACGGCTGGGAGTGCCCGAGGGCAACTGGGACTACATCTATGAACCGGAAGCCAAGGCCGTCCTCGATCAAGTGCTGTCGCGCTACATCGAGGCCATCATCTATCAGGCCGTTACCGAGAACATGGCTTCCGAGCAGTCTGCACGCATGGTGGCAATGAAGGCGGCCTCCGATAACGCGGCGACGCTTATCGACGAGCTGACGCTCATCTACAACAAGAACCGTCAGGCTTCTATCACCAAGGAACTGTCCGAGATCGTGGGCGGCGCGGCTGCGGTATGACGCGCTTCACTCGGTCCAACGAATTCGCTTTGAACGCTTAAAGGTAACGTCATGGCAAACGCTCTAGGAACCATCGTCCAGTGCATCGGTGCGGTGACAGACATCGAGTTTCCGCGCGAAGCAATGCCGAAAGTCTACGATGCGTTGATCCTCGAAGATACCGGGTCGACTCTGGCCGAAAAGGGCCTGACTTTCGAAGTCGAGCAACAACTGGGTGACGGCATCGTCCGCTGCATCGCGCTAGGCTCTTCTGATGGATTGCGCCGAGGCATGAAAGTGCGCGGTACCGGTGCTCCGATATCGGTACCGGTAGGCGCAGCCACGCTCGGACGCATCATGGACGTGCTGGGACGTCCGATTGACGAGGGTGGTCCAATCGGCACGGACGAGCGTCGCTCGATCCACCAACCCGCGCCGAAGTTCGACGAACTCTCACCGTCGGTCGAGTTGCTGGAGACGGGCATTAAGGTCATGGATCTCATCTGCCCCTTTGCCAAGGGCGGGAAGATCGGCTTGTTTGGTGGCGCCGGCGTGGGCAAGACCGTCAATATGCTGGAGTTGATCAATAACATCGCCATGCAGCACTCGGGCCTGTCGGTATTCGCCGGTGTGGGTGAGCGCACTCGCGAGGGCAATGACTTCTACCATGAGATGTCGGAAGCTGGTGTGATCAAGCTGGACAAACTCTCCGACTCAAAAGTGGCGATGGTGTTCGGTCAAATGAACGAGCCGCCCGGTAACCGTCTCCGGGTTGCGCTGACTGGCCTTACCATGGCGGAGCGCTTCCGCGACGAGGGACGGGACATTCTGTTCTTCGTAGACAATATCTATCGCTTCACCCTCGCGGGAACCGAAGTGTCTGCGCTGTTGGGCCGCATGCCCTCGGCAGTGGGTTATCAGCCGACCCTGGCGGAGGAAATGGGGCGCCTACAGGAACGCATCACCTCCACGAAGGTCGGCTCGATCACATCGATCCAGGCCGTGTACGTCCCCGCCGACGACTTGACCGATCCGTCGCCCGCCACGACCTTCGGCCACCTGGACGCGACTGTGGTGTTGTCTCGCGACATCGCTTCGCTGGGGATTTATCCTGCAGTGGATCCGCTCGACTCCACTTCTCGCCAAGTCGATCCCAATGTTATCGGTGAGGATCACTACAACACAACTCGGGCAGTGCAGGCGACACTGCAACGCTACAAGGAATTGCGCGACATCATCGCGATCCTGGGCATGGACGAATTGGCACCCGAGGACAAGCTGGCTGTATCACGCGCCCGCAAAATCCAACGTTTTCTGTCGCAGCCGTTCCACGTCGCCGAGGTGTTTACCGGGTCCCCTGGTAAGTTCGTACCGCTCAAGGAAAGCATTAAAGGCTTCAAGATGATCGTCAACGGCGAGTGCGATGCTCTTCCCGAGCAGGCCTTCTATATGGTCGGCGGTATCGAAGAGGCGTTCGAAAAGGCCAAGACGTTACAGTAGTGGCCGATACGGAATAGCGCGGAGCATATGGCAAACACGATTCACGTCGACGTGGTGAGCGCCGAGGAGCAGATCTTCTCGGGCGAGGCGGAGTTCGTCGTGCTTCCGGGCGAAGCGGGCGAGCTCGGCATCTTCCCACGCCATACGCCGCTTATCACCCGCATCAAACCGGGCTCGGTCCGCATCAAATCTGCGGGAAAAGCGGAAGAGGAGTTGATCTTCGTAGCTGGAGGCATCCTCGAGGTACAGCCAGGGTTGGTGACTGTATTGGCGGACACCGCGATTCGTGGGCGCGATCTGGACGAAGCCAAGGCAGTCGAAGCTCTCAAGGTTGCCGAGCAGGCGCGGCAGAGTGCAAAGGATAAGCAGGAGATCGCGACAGTCGAGAGCGAGGTCGCGAGCTTAGCGGCCCAGCTCGCCGCTATCCGACGTCTGCGCAAGAGATAATCAATAATAACGACGAAGAACAATAAACCCCGGTACACACGGGGCTCGAGGAAAGCGGCTTGCGCCGCTTTTTTTTTGCCGTGTATTTTGCAGGTCAAGTGTCCCCGCGCCTCCGTTCGGCATGTTGTATGCGACGAATTGACAAGGTGTCGGTGAGTCAATAGCCTGATAGTCAAGCACGACAGGCGCGGAAAAATAGCTTCTAGGAGATCCGATGTTCTACTTTGCCCTCCGACTGTTGAGCGTGGTCTGCACCCTGCTGCTGACCGTAGCACTGTTGCCCGACGCCAGTGCCAAGGAGATGGTAAAGCTTGCATTCATAGGACCGCTGACCGGTGGAGTTTCTGCCAATGGGCTGGGTGGGCGCAATGCAGTCGACCTCGCCGTACGTCTGCGCAACGCGGATCCCAAGGCCAAGTACCAGTACGAGCTCGTCGCCCTCGATGACGAGTGCAAGCCCAACATCGGTGTGCAGGTAGCGACGAAGGCTGCTTCCGACAACGGCATCGTGGCCGGGGTGACTCACTATTGTTCCACCGTGGCAATGGCCACGGTCGATGTGTACCATAAGTTTGGCCTGCCAGTCGTGGTATGGGGTGCGGTACTGCCGGATATCACCTATGCGAACGACTATAAAGAGGTTCATCGCGTCAACGGTACGATGATCAACCAGAATGAGACGGCCGCCAAGTTCATGACCGGTCTGAAGTACAAACGCTGGGTCATCATTCATGACACCACCGACTACGGCAAAGGCCACAACAAGTACTTCAGCGAGTTCGTAACGAAGAATGGCGGAGAGATTCTCGGCACATTCGGGGTGACCGCGGATCAGCAGGATTTCTCCGCTGAGCTGACGAAGATCAAAGAGCTCAAACCCGAGGTCATCTACTTCGGGGGCATCACCCCATTGGGTGTGCGCATTCGCACGCAAATGGACAAGCTGGGCGTGAAGGCGGTGTTCGAAGGCACTTCAGGTATCGTCTCGGACGCGTACATCGAAGGCTTAGGCCCGCTGGCCGAGGGGACACTGGCCTTTCGCGAGGGCGCGCCAGTCGAGAAGCTCCCCGGCGGAAAGTTCTTCATCGAGCAATACAACGCGCAGAAATACAGCGATCCGCCGGAAGCCTACGGCGCATTCGCATACGCGGCGGCAATTCTGGTCATCGACGCCGTCGAAAACGTAGGTCCCGATCGCAAGAAAGTCCGCGCGGAGTTGAACAAGACCGCCGATCACCAGTCGGTGGTCGGAGTGATTACCTTCGACGACCATCGCCAGAACGCCGTGCCGCTCATTACCAAGTTCGTCGTGCAGGACGGCAAGTGGATCGTCTGGGAGGATAGCGAGTATGCCAAAGGCAAGCGCAAGCTGGTGAGATCCTGAGGCACGCGATCTTGTAGCAAAAAATCGCAGTCCGATAACTCATGGATCTTGGCCTGCTTGGTCAGTATGCGTTCAACGGCCTGATGCTCGGTGTGGTGTACGCCATGGTGGCGGTCGGATTCACGCTCTTTTTCGGCGTGCTCGACGTCATCAAGTTCTCGCACGGTGACGTGTTGACAGTCGGCGCGTTCACCGGACTGGTCACCTACCTCGGGCTATCGGCGGCTGGCGTAACTCTGCATCCGGCCCTGGCCGCAGCTGCAATGATTGTGGCCATGCTGCTCATGGCGTTGCTCGGAGCTGGTATTGCGCGGTTTCTCGTGCTGCCCCTGCGCGCTGCTCCCCCGATCAACGTGCTCCTCATCACCTTGATGACAGGAACCGTGTTGCGGGAGAGCATCCGTTTGTTCTATCCGTCGGGTGCCAACCCCAAGCCGTTTCCGCATTTGTTGCCGACAGATTCGCTAAGCCTGGGCAGTTTCACGCTGCGCTACGACAATGCAATCCTGCTGATTCTGGGACTGGCTTCGATCGTTGTCATCCACCTCATCGTGACCCGCACCAGACTTGGCCTCGCCATTCGTGCGGTAGCCCAGGATGGTGAGACCGCCCAGATCATGGGCATCAATTTCCAGGCTGTGGTGCTGATCACCTTTGCACTCGGTTCCGCGCTCGCGGCACTCGCCGGAGTGACCGCCGGCCTCTACTACAACGAGATCAATTTCGGGATGGGTTTGCTGCTTGGCGTGATTGGATTCAGCGCAGCTGTCGTGGGGGGCTTAGGAAATCTCTACGGCGCCATCATCGGCGGCTTTCTGTTTGCCGGCTTGCAGACGCTGGGCGCGGCGTGGTTCTCGGTCCCCGCCTACAAAGACGTTTTTTCCTTCGCAGTTGTTATCGTTCTCATGACTTGGAAGCCAAGCGGCTTGATCGCAGAGCGGTCCGCCGAGCGAGTATGACGACTCAGTCTCCGGGGCGACCCGCCGTATGGCCTGGGCTGGTGGCTGTCGTCGCCGTAGCAGGCTTCTGTTATCTGTTCCTGCGCGTCGAACACCAGTGGGCGGTGGCGGCACTGGCTGTGTGCGCGGTGGTCGCGGTCCTTGCAGTACGGCGTACCGCTTGGCCGGCGTTGGCGGGTGCTGCGTGGAGTGAGCATCCAACCGTGCTGGGATGGATATCCCTGATCAGCGCGTTGCTGTTCATCGCATTGTTCTACGAAAATCACTTCGCCCTGCTGATGCTGGCCACCGTGATGCTTTACAGCGTGGCATGTCTGGGATTGACGATCCAGTTCGGTTACGCGGGTGTGGTGAATTTCGCGGGTGCGGCGTTTTTCGGAATCGGAGGGTATACGGCAGCAATGCTGACTCTCCACACCGGATTGCCACACCTGCTGGTCATTGTGATCGGTGGATTGATGGCCGGGTTGATCGGCTCTGTGCTGGTGTTGCCATTGCTCCGCACGCGTGGTCACTATGCTGCTGTGATCACTGTCGCTTTCGCTATCCTGTTCAAAAGCTTCTTGGAAGTGAATGAGCTCTTGGGTGGACCGCAGGGCCTCAAGGTTCCTGGACTAAGGATTCTCGGGTGGTCATTCAATTCCAATGTCGAACTCGGGAGGGACCTTGAAGTCTCTTTCTACGCCAGTTACGCCGTCCTGAGTCTCGCCCTTCTGGCGGTTACGTTGCTGATGGTGAAGCGCTTGGAGCGGTCCTGGGTCGGCCTCAGTCTGGACGTGGTGCGCCTCGATGAAACCGCCGCCGCAGTGTTCGGGTTCAATGTGGCGTGGTGGAAACTATTCGCTTTCACCCTGGGAAATGTTTGCGCGGGAATCGCTGGTGCAGTCTACGCGATGATGATCGGATTCGTCGCGCCCGCCAGCTTCACGTTCGCGGAATCGCTCATCCTTGTATCCATCATCATTCTCGGAGGTGTCGGCAATCCTATTGGGGTGCTTCCGGCTGCGGCGTTGGTGATTCTGCTGCCTGAAAAACTACAGGTGATCCAGGAATATCGCTTTTTGCTTTTCTCAGTGTTCGTGATCCTGGTGCTGCTGTTTCGTCCCCAGGGTCTACTCCCTCGCCGCTTGCGCGAATACTACGCGGGTTGGAGACGGGCGTGAGCACGGCAGGAGCTCCGGTGCTGTCTTGCGAGAAGCTCACGGTCCGCTTCGGTGGGTTGATGGCGCTGAACGCATTGAGCCTCCAGCTGCACGAAGGCGAGCTGCTTGGCCTGATCGGCCCGAACGGTTCCGGAAAGACCACCTTCTTCAACGCGCTGACCGGTTTGTACCGCTTGGCGTCAGGTAATCTGGCCTTTGGCGGTCGTGACATTACCGGATTTACGCCACGAGCCATCTACGACGCCGGCATTGCCCGCACCTTTCAACGCTCACGCCTGTGCCTCCCGCTATCCGTGTTCGACAACCTGATGGTGGGTAATCACCGCAAGCTGTCACGTGGACTGTGGTTCAACTTGCTTCGACGCAGGCGCTTCCGCGCGGAGCTGACTCGGCAGATGGAATTCGCTCGAACTCTGCTGCGGACTTTCAACCCGCGCCTTCCGCAACGTCTGTTCGACGCGGCTGGGAGTCTGGGCATGATCGATCGCCGCCGGCTGGAAGTCTGCCGGGCACTGATCGGCGAACCGAAGCTACTCCTTCTGGACGAGCCGTCGGCGGGCATGACGCACGACGAGACGAGCGAATTGATGGATGACATACTGGCTGCGCGCGAACGCATCCCAGGGCTGTCGATCATCCTAATCGAGCACGAGATGAGTGTGATCGAGCGGGTCAGCGATCGTTGCGTGGTGCTCAGCTTCGGTGAGAAGATTTGCGAGGGAAGCTACCAGAAGGTGGCCGCGGACGCCCGCGTCCAGGAAGCCTATCTGGGAGTGGAGTGACAGGCGTGGCTGAACTGCGAATTCGCGATATTTACACCGCGTATGATCAGGCAGACGTCCTGTCGGGAGTATCGCTGAATGCACCGGCTGGAGGCATTACATGTATCCTCGGTTCCAATGGCGCGGGCAAGACGACTTTGATCCGGTCCGTGCTCGGTCTTACCCCGCCCCGCAGCGGGAGCATTACATATGACGGCACTGACTTGGTCGGACGCCCAACGCATGAGATCGTCGCTCTTGGTATCGCCTGCATCCCCGAAGGACGCAAAGTCTTCCCCAAGATGACGGTCAGCGAAAATCTGTCCGTCGGTGCCTATCGGGAGACCAACAAGGACGCGATCCGCGCCCGCATGGATCAGGTATATGCAACTTTCCCGCGCCTGCTCGAACGGCGGAGTCAGCTTGCCGGTACTATGTCGGGGGGCGAGCAGGCGATGCTTTCCATCGGTCGGGGCTTGATGGCCGGGCCGAAGTTGTTGATCATCGACGAGCCATCGCTCGGACTCTCGCCGCTGTTCGTGAAGGAGAACTTCAATGTCATCCAGCGTGTCAACGAAACGGGTGTGTCCGTTCTGCTGGTGGAGCAGAATGTGAAGCAGACACTGGCGATTGCCCATCGGGGTTACGTTCTGTCCCAGGGCCGCGTGGTGGCGCAGGGAAGCGCAGAACAATTGCGCAACAATGACCAAGTGCGCCAGGCATACTTCGGTTAGTTCGGGGAGACACCTGACACCGTGACTGCAAAGCTCGACTCGGTACAACTCACCCGGGACATCCTGAGGTTGAACACGATCAACCCGCCCGGTGATGAGGAGGCCTGCGCGCGACAGCTCGGTGGAATACTGGAAGGCGCCGGTTTTCGAATCCGGTATCACAGCTTCGGGCCTGCGCGCGTCAATCTCCTAGCCGACATCGGAACTCAAAGCAGCAAGGCGCCACTGTGCTTCACAGGCCACATCGACGTGGTACCGCTGGGTGCTGCTCCTTGGAGAAGGGATCCGTTTGCCGGTGAAACGGATGCGGGGAAGCTGTTCGGCCGTGGCAGTAGCGACATGAAGAGCGGCGTCGCCGCTTTCGTGGTTGCGGCAGTGCGGATGGCGCCGTATCTTGCAAACACGGCCGGGTTGACGCTCGTAATCACGGCTGGCGAAGAAACTGGTTGCGAGGGAGCATTCCACTTGCAGAAGGATGGCATGCTGGGCCGCGCTGGTGCAGTGATCGTAGCGGAGCCGACCTCCAACTACCCTTTCGTTGGGCACAAGGGGGCATTCTGGCTGCGCGCGAAAACCAAAGGCGTGACGGCTCACGGCTCGATGCCCGAGAAGGGCGACAACGCTATCTACAAGGCGGCGCGTGCAGTGGAGAAACTGGAGACTTTCCGCTTTTCCAACCCTCCTCACGAACTCATGGGTCAGGCTACTTTGAACGTCGGCACGATCCACGGTGGACTCAACATCAATTCGGTTCCTGACGAGGCCACCATCGGAATTGACATCCGCACGGTCCCGACGGTAAATCATGCGCAGTTATTGAACACGCTGACGCAGCAGCTCGGGTCCGAAGTGGAGTTGGAGACGCTCATGGATTTGGAGGCCGTCTATACCGATCCCCACGAGCCCTGGATGCACGGAGTGTTTGAAGTGATGACCTCAATCCTGGGCTCGAGACCGAAGGCACGCGTCGCGACCTATTTCACTGACGCGGCTGCGTTGAATCGTGCCTACAGCGACCCGCCTACCGTGATTCTCGGTCCAGGTGAGCCTCAGATGGCGCACCAGACCGACGAATATTGTGTGATCGAGCGCATCGACCAGGCAGTTGCCGCCTACGAGGCGCTGATCCGCGGTTGGTGTTTGACCTGAGGGCGGATCTCCCGATATGAGCCGAAGTCGCCCATCCGCGCCCCCGCAGCTGACCCCCGCGCAGCGTATCGATCTCGTGCTGGATCCCGGCAGCGTAGCCGAGCCACAGGCTGCAGGAGGCATGACCATCGCACGAGGTACCGTCGCGGGCCGAGCCGTGTTGGTAGCGGCGACAAATCCATCGGTGGCGCGGGGTGCCATTGGTGCGGCGGAGTCCGCCGGGTTGGCGGCGATGTTTCAGCATGCGCGCGCCGATAAGATCCCAGTCGTGCTGCTGCTCGATTCGTCAGGCGCGCGTGTCAACGAAGGGCTGATCGCACTCGGCGCATTTAGGCGTCTGTTTCGGGAAGCGCTGCTGACGCGGCTAGCTGCTGTTCCGATGATTGCACTACTGGGTGAAGCGTGCTTTGGTGGTGCTAGCATGCTTGCTTGCGTATGCACCCGGCGCGTGTACACGACGCAGACGCGTCTTGCTGCGTCGGGACCAGGGGTCATCGAGGCTATCAGCGGAAAGCCGCAACTCGACGCCGGTGATGCCAAATCCATCGATGCCCTTATGGGAGGGGAGGGTCGCACACACACCGAACCTACCGATCTTCTGGTCGGCCCGGCTCATGCGGAACTGCGCAATGCAGTCGTGGCGTGCATCGAGGATAAGGATGGCAGGCTCGTTAGTTGGAACGCCGATGTCGCACACGTCGTCCTCGGCATGCGTCTGCGACAGGCTGGAATGCTCGATGATGCGCCTGCGGCGGGTGCGCTGACCGCGAAACTGAACGAGATCTTGCCAAAAGCGTATGCACCAGTGGTCGATGCGGATGTTTTCAGTGCGTTGCCGCCACCAGGATCGGGCAAGCCTGCGTTCATGGGAACGTTGACCGGGGCGCCAGTGGGTGCAGCAAGCTGCTGGCGTCTGGCGGATCGTCTGCTCGGATTGCGTGAACGTCACGCAACCAGTCCCGTGGTGCTGATGCTCGATGCAAACGGACATTCCACCGCGCTCGCGGATGAACGCGTAATGTTGTCGTCCTACCTGGTGCATCTGAGTCTGGTAATCGCTTCCCTGGCAGCGGCTGGACGGCGCATCGTGTTGTGGATTCCCGGCATGGCGTCCGGTGCGAGTTACGTGGCGTTCGCCGCACCTGTCGAGCAAGTCTCAGTGCTGCCTGCTGCAAGGGTTGAGATTCTGCCTGCCGCCGCCGTGCGCCAGATTCTGGGGGCGGAGCCAGCGCGGCCCCTCGACATTGGTGCGATGGTGGAAGCGGGGGTAGCGGATGGTTTGCTCGACGGCTTGTTGCAGAAGCAGTCCGGGCTAGAGCGGCAGTGAACGCCAATCTTTACGCGCACATTCAGGCAGCAACGCCCTCCAACCTGGACACCCCCGTACTCATAACGGAGGCGGGACGTGCATACACATGGCGCGAACTGCACGAGGAGACTGCTCGCTGTGCGTCCCTGCTGACCAGCCTCGGACTCGTACCCGGAGATCGAGTGGCGGCCCAGGTCGACAAAACGCCGCAGGCCCTATTCCTCTATCTCGCATGCCTGCGTGCGGGCTTCGCGTTTCTGCCCCTCAACACAGCCTATCAGCGCGGCGAACTGACGTATTTTCTGGGTGATGCCCAACCGCGAGTTGTAGTGTCTCGCCCACAAACGGAAGCCGACATCCGGGACCTCGCCGGTGCCGCTACGATTCTCTACACGCTGGACGACTCGGGCTGCGGCACGCTGGTGGATGCGGCGGGGCTGCAACCTGCAACGTTCGAAACGGTGGTCTCGGAACCAGATGATCTAGCTACCATCATCTACACGTCCGGGACGACGGGACGTTCGAAAGGCGCAATGGTCACGCATGACAACCTGGTCTCTAACGGACGAGTGTTGGTGAACAGCTGGGAGTTCACCGAGCGCGATGTGCTGCTGCACGCGCTGCCTATCTTTCATGTCCATGGACTGTTTGTTGCAAATCATTGTGTCCTGTTGTCCGGGGCACGCATGATCTGGCACCGCAAATTCGACGCACCAGCGGTGTGCCAAGATCTACCTGGAGCCACAGTTTTGATGGGCGTGCCGACCTTCTATTCTCGTCTGCTGGCGGAGCAGGAGTTCGACGGCGCGACGTACCGATCGATACGGTTGTTCGTCTCCGGCTCGGCGCCGTTGCTTGCCGAAACCTTCCGGCAGTTCGAGGCGCGCACCGGGCAGCGCATCCTCGAGCGGTACGGCATGTCGGAGGCGGGAATGATCACTTCCAACCCGCTGCGTGGCGAGCGCAAAGCCGGAACCGTGGGTCCGCCCTTGCCAGGAGTCTCGGTGCGCGCCGCGGACGATCAGGATCGCCCGCTGGCAATCGGACAAACGGGCGCGATCCAGATCAAGGGGCCGAACGTATTCAAAGGGTACTGGAACCTGCCCGAGAAGACGCGGGAGGATTTCACGTCCGACGGGTGGTTCCGCACCGGCGACATCGGCGTGTTCGATGGCGAAGGCTATCTTTCCATCGTTGGCCGTGCCAAAGATCTCATCATCACCGGCGGCTACAATGTGTACCCGAAAGAGATCGAGTTCGTCCTCGATGCCTTGCCGGGCGTGAGCGAATCTGCGGTTATCGGCTTGCCTCATCCAGACTTCGGGGAAGCCGTCACGGCCGTGGTGGTACCACGACAAGGAGTGCAGCTCGACGAGTCCGCGATCATTGCGAAACTCAAGCGTGAACTCGCCAACTACAAAGTTCCCAAACGAGTGATCGTTCTGGCCGATCTTCCGCGCAATGCGATGGGCAAGGTGCAGAAGAACGTTCTAAGGCAGACCTATGCGGCTGATGACCTGAATTGACCAGCAGCTCCAGTCCAGCGCATTGCGTCTAGTCAGAACAGTGATGCGAGCATCTTGGTTGCCAGAACAATCAATACGACGCTGAAAACCCTCTTCAGCGTGGTTACCGGCACGCGATGCGCTGCACGCGCGCCATAAGGTACGGTGACAAAAGTGCCGATCACAATTCCCGCAAGAGCTGGGAGATATACATAGCCTAGACTCAACGCCGGAAGATGATCTTTGCCCAGACCAGTGTAGATATAGCCCAAGGTCCCCGAGAGTGCCAACGGGAGCCCGATCGCAGCGGACGTGCCGATGGCGTTGAGCATCGGCACGTTGCACATGGTGAGCAGTGGAATCGCGAGGAACCCGCCGCCTACGCCGATCAGGCTGGACAGCGCGCCCACTAGCAACGCTGCCGCGGTCATTCCCATCCAGCCGGGTAACTGGCGCGTTGGGGCCGGCTTGATGTCGAGCCACATCTGAATCGCGGAGTAGAACGCGAAAGCGATGAAAAAGATCGCCAGATAGCGAGACGGCAGGGCGTTGGCGACAAACGTGCCCAATAGCGTGCCGCCGACCACGCCCGGGGTGACTTTGCGCAAGATGTCCCAGCGCACGGTGTGGTGCCGCTGATGCGCCCACACGGTGGACATCGAAGTGAATACGATGCTGGCAATCGAAGTCCCCAGGGCAAGGTGCAGCACGCGGTCATCGGGAAAATGCTCCATGCTGAATACCATGAGGAGCAATGGAACGATGATGATGCCGCCGCCGATGCCCAACAATCCCGCGAAGAAGCCGACGAAAAGCCCGAGCACGAGATACGTGAGCAACCACCAATGCATGAGTGCGTCGCCCTTAGGCGCGGACTAGAGCAGGCCGAGAATAAAGGCCCACTCTTTCGGATCGACCGGTGTGATGGATAGGCGGTTGCCCCGCTGCAGGATGCGCATGGAGGCAAGTTGCGGGTAGGCGCGTAGCTGTTGAAGGCTGATCAGTTTGGTCTTCTTGATCAGCGTCACGTCAACGTTGACCCAACGCGGCTTCTCATGTGTCGCAGCGGGATCGTAGTACTCGCTCTTCGGATCGAACTGAGTGCTGTCCGGGTAAGCCAACCGCGAGACGCGCATGATCCCCGCGATGCCAGGCTCCGGACAGCTGGAGTGATAGAAAAAAGCCTGATCACCGAGCTTCATATCGTCGCGCATGAAGTTGCGAGCCTGGTAATTGCGCACACCCCACCAAGCGGCAGTTTTTTTTGGTTCGGCGGCGAGATGATCGACACCGAACACATCCGGCTCTGATTTCATCAGCCAATTGGCCATGGTGATGCGCCCAACTTTGGATCCATGAAATGAAACGAGCGGCTCAGCCGCTCGTTTCATTATTACTGCCGCTCCCGTATTTGATAACTGGAGCGTCGGGGTGTAAGGGCTCCCCGCAAGTGCCGTCAGGCCGGCATCTTGAACCTGAGTTCAAGGGCGGTCGCTTTCCGAGCACATCAGGCGCTTCCGTGTAGGACGCGCACAACAGCGCTACTGTAGGCAGCAACCAGAAGCTAAGACTATCGGTTCAAAGAATTTACAGCCTGGACAAACACCGCAGGGAGCAACTCTCGAGCGGTTGGCAGTGAAGCTACACTAGAACAACTTGTCCTGCACGGACAGTGCTTCGTCCAGCGTTGCTGCCATTGAAGTGATTCTACGCTTAAAAGAACCAATGTCAAAAGAGCCGCCCACACGGACAGTGAGCAACTCGTGGGCGATATTGAGCGCAGCAGTGACGGCGATTCGCTCCATTCCTTGAGGCTTGCCGCCATCGCGAATCTCGCGCATCTTCGCGTCGAGGTACTCCACCGCCCTGAGCAGGCCGGCTTCCTCTTCTTGGCTGCACGCGATTCGGAATTTGCGATCGAGGATCGTTACGTCGATCCCGCGCGCATCTTTGCTTACTCCCCGACCTCGGGGATTTTGCTTAACAGGTTCTCCAACCGGTGGCGCGCTGACTCGATCTTCTCCGTCAGCTGCTTGTTTTGGTTCTGAACCGCGACCAGTTGCTGGCGGAACTCGTTGTTGTCGGCGCGTAGACGTTGGCATATCTGTACCAGCTGATAGATCTTTTCGTCGAGAGTGTTGAGCTCCGCTTCCATCGGTACACTATAGTGACGAAAACCCTGAAGAGTCAACTGTTAGCAGTTTTTTTTGAATGTTCTTTGACACCTTTATTGCTCCGTGGATCGGCATGCTTCCCACTCTTCGCAGCATGTCATAGATCCAGCAAGCGCGGCTACTCGCCAGGTAGCCGTTACCGTGAGTGACTACTGACGGGCCTGCGGCAGGACGGCGATAGTCGAACATTAAGAACGACCCACGTGCTCGGAGCTTGAGGATTTTTGCGCATCCGTCTGCGAATCGCAGTCCGGTCAAGTGAGCGAAAGGTGTCGGTAGCCTCGTCGACGCCTGGGGATTATGCCGGAATGCGGAAATCGACTCGCCTTGCATTTGGGTCGCGTTTTGCTATCGTGCGGGCATGACCAGCCTCCAACTCTATGTCCGATTGCTCCGGTACGTTAAGCCGTACTGGCGCATTTTCGCTCTCTCCATCTTCGGCATGCTGATTTCGGCCGCCACCGAAATTGGACTCCCAGCTTCGGCCAAGCCATTCCTGGATGGGACGTTTCTCGAGAAAGACCCGGTGCTGATGCGATGGACACCTGTGCTCATCGTCGTGCTGTTTCTCGTCCGTGGCCTCGGGACATTCATCGGCACCTATGCCAGCGCAGCCGTCGGCCAGCGCGTGGTGATGGATCTGCGCGAGCAGATGTTCGCCAAGCTGCTGCTGCTGCCTCAGCAGTACTTCGGAGACAACCTCAGCGGAAACCTGATCTCCAAGTTCACCTTCGATGTAATCCAGGTGTCGATCGCGGTGACTTACGTCGTCACCGTCCTAGTGCGCGATTCGGTCACTGTCGTAGGGCTGTTGGCGTATCTGGTGTGGCTGGATTGGAAGCTTACGCTGATTACATTCGCGACGATCCCACCCATCGCCTTCGCCATTCGTGCATTCAATCGACGCCTGCGAGGCCTCACTCGCCATACGCAGCGATCGATGGGGGAGATCACGCAAGTACTGCAGGAGAGCATCGAGGGCCAAAAGGTAGTGAAGATCTTTGGTGGCCAGGCGTATGAAAAGGGACGGTTCAAGGACGCGGTAAATCGCGTACGTCAGCTCTTGATGAAGGAACAGGCGAGTGCCGCCGCGAATGTTCCGATCGTCCAGCTGTTCGCTGCCATCGCCATCGCCGTGGTCATTCAACGCGTCATGTTGGACGTGCAAGCTGACAAGACTACGGTCGGCGCGTTTGTCGCTTTCATCGCTGCGATGCTGCTGGTCATGGCGCCACTCAAGCGGCTGACGGGCGTCAGCGAACACATCCAACGCGGTCTGTCAGCAGCAGAGAGCATATTCAAAGTGTTGGAGGAGCCTGCGGAAGCGGATCAGGGGAAAGTCGATCTGGGGCGAGCAAAGGGCGATCTGCGTCTGGAGTCAGTCACGTTCCAATATCCCGCCGCCGAGCGTCCGGCGCTACGCAACGTAACGCTGCACGTGCATCCAGGCGAAACCGTGGCTCTGGTCGGTCAGTCAGGAAGCGGAAAGACGACGCTCGCCAATCTTGTTCCGCGCTTTTATCAGCCAGCCTCCGGGCGCATCCTCGTCGATGGCCACGACCTGACGGACATCACCCTGTCCAGCCTGCGCGGCAATATCGGCATGGTGAGTCAGGACGTCACGCTGTTCAACGATACGGTCGCCGCAAACATCGCCTATGGTACTAAAGCCGGGGTATCGGAGGCGCAGATCGTCGCGGCGGCCAAGGCTGCGCACGCGTGGGACTTCATACAGGACATGCCTCAGGGACTGCATACGCTGATCGGCGAGAACGGTGTCAAGCTCTCAGGAGGTCAGCGGCAACGCCTGGCGATCGCCCGTACTCTGCTGAAAAACGCGCCGATCCTCATTCTCGACGAAGCGACCTCGGCTCTGGACTCAGAGTCGGAGCGCCAAGTCCAAGCAGGCTTGGAGACGCTGATGCAAGGTCGCACAACCCTAGTGATCGCCCACCGGTTGTCTACGATCGAGAAGGCCGACAGGATTGTTGTGCTGGAGCAAGGAGAGATCACCGAGACGGGAACGCACCAGGAGCTACTGGCTCGTGGCGGTGCGTACGCGCGGCTACATCGCATCCAATTCGCGGTTGGCGGTCCGCTCGAGAGCCTCACGCCGATTCCAGCGCAGTAGGCACTCGGACCCCATAGTCTTGCGGCAGTAAGAATAGACTAGTGTGCGCGATCCCAGTTGGGGCCTACTCCCACGTCGACGACTAGTGGTACCGAAAGATGGGCAACGCCGGTCATTAATCCGGGTAGCTCCTGATGCACAAGGCCCAGTTCGCTTTCCGGCACCTCGAACACGAGTTCGTCGTGAACCTGCAGAATCAGTTTGGTGTCGAGTTGGCGTTCCTGCAGCCAGCGATGCACTGCGATCATCGCAAGCTTGATGAGATCGGCCGCAGTCCCTTGCATCGGCGCATTTATGGCCGCGCGCTCGGCCCCTTGCCGACGCGGACCGTTGGGCGCGCGAATATCGACCATATAGAGGCGTCGCCCGAACACCGTTTCCACGTAGCCCAGCTCGCGCGCACTCTGTCGCGTACGATCCATATAGGCTTTGACGCCGGGATAGCGCGCAAAATAGCGTTCCATGTACTGCTGAGCAGCGCTGCGCTCGATCCCGAGCTGCGAAGCAAGTCCGAACGCAGACATGCCGTAGATCAGACCGAAGTTGATGGTCTTAGCGTAACGGCGCTGCTCGCTCGTGACTTGTTCTCCGGGGACGCTGAAGATTTCGGCGGCGGTCCGCCGATGCACATCTTCGCCGGAGCGGAATGCCATCAACAGGGTCTCATCTTGAGACAAATGCGCCATGATCCGTAGTTCGACTTGCGAATAATCGGCCGACAGAATCTGGTGGCCGGGCGGTGCTATGAAAGCCTCGCGAATACGCCGCCCCTCGGCATTACGGATCGGAATGTTCTGCAGATTCGGCTCATTGCTCGACAGACGTCCCGTCACTGCAACGGCCTGCGCAAAATTCGTGTGCACACGCCCGGTCCGGGGGTTGACCATACGCGGTAATTTGTCGGTATAGGTGGACTTCAGCTTGGATAGCGTGCGGTAATCCAGGATCAAGCGCGCGAGTGGATAGTCCTGTGCGAGTTGCTCCAGTACTTCTTCGTCCGTGGACGGCTGTCCGCTCGGAGTCTTCTTCAGCACTGGCAGTTTGTTTTTGTCGAACAGCACCTCTTGAATCTGTTTGGGCGAATTCAGATTGAACGGCTGGCCGGCCACCCCTTTGGCTTGCTGCTCGATCTCGACCATGCGTTGACCGAGCTCATGGCTTTGCGCGATCAGCAAAGCGGAGTCCAGCAGGACGCCGGCGCGTTCGACCTCGAACAGCACACCCATCACCGGTAACTCGATCTGTCGATAGATGAACGCGAGTTTCTCGTCAGCTTGAATGGCAGGATAAAGCACGCGATGCAGTTGCAGCGTAACGTCCGCGTCCTCCGCTGAATACTCAGTCGCACGCTCCACGCTCACCTGTTCGAAGGGAATCTGACCGACGCCCTTGCCCGTGACTTCCGAATAGCTGATTGTTTTCAAACCGAGGTGACGCTCCGCCATACTGTCCATGTCGTGCGGCTTGTGGCTCTCGAGGACGTAGGATTGCAGCAACGTGTCTTGCGCGATACCTCGTACTCGTACGCCGTGGTTGGCGAAGACGTGCATGTCGTACTTCGCGTTCTGACACAGCTTCGATTGCGACGCATCCTCCAACCAAGGTTTGAGCTGGTCTAGGGTCGCATCGAAGGGGAGCTGAGACGGCGCGCCCGTGTACGTGTGAGCCAACGGCAAATAGGCCGCCTGGTCGGGAGTCACGCAGAACGAAACGCCGACGAGCTTCGCCGTCAAGGGATCAAGACTCGTGGTTTCCGTATCTACGCACACCACTTCGGCCCGCCGGATGCGCTCGAGCCATGCATGGAACTGGTCCCGGGTCAGGATGGTCTCGTATTCACGAGCTCGCGCGACAGGGGTCGGCGCGGTTGTCTGGCTTGCTTGTACTATCGGCGCATCACCCAGGTCTCGTAACCAGTTGCGAAACTCGTATCGCGTGTAGAGCTCTCGTAGTTTCACCTTATCGTGTGCGGAATGGGATAGCTGGTCGATGCGCACTGGAAGGGCAACGTCGCGCTTGACGGTCAACAATTGCTTTGCGATCGGAATCCAGTCGCGTGCCTTCCGCAGGTTTGCGCCTACTACGCCCGGGATTTCATCTGCATGGGCGAGGAGGGTTTCCAGCGTGCCAAACTCCTGCAGCCACTTGACCGCTGTCTTTGGTCCAACCTTTTCCACCCCCGGGATATTGTCCACGCTGTCACCGATCAGCGTGAGGTAGTCGATGATCTGTGCCGGTTTAATGCCGAACTTCGCCAACACGCCCGCCTCGTCGAAAGTCTCGTTCGACATGGTGTTGACCATGGTAACCATGGAGTCGACCAGTTGCGTCAGATCCTTGTCACCGGAAGAAATCACGGTGCGAATGCCGTCCCGTTCGGCCTCAGATGCCAGGGTGGCGATGACATCGTCTGCTTCTACGCCCCCGATCTCCAGCAAAGGCCAACCCATCGCGCGAATGCATTCGTGCAGCGGTTGGATCTGGGAGCCCAGATCATCGGGCATGGAGGGACGGTTAGCCTTGTACTCGGCGTAGAGGTCGTCTCGAAAAGTCTTGCCTTTGGCGTCGAATACGCACGCGCTATAATCCGCCGGCACGTCCTGGTGCAGTCGGCGCAACATGTTCAGTACGCCATAGATGGCGCCGGTGGCTTCTCCGGCTTTATTGCGTAAATCCGGCAGGGCGTGGAACGCCCGGTACAGATACGACGATGCGTCGACGAGAAGAAGGGTTTTCATTCCGAACGGCTGTAAATGCCCGGCGCGAAAAATGCTCCGCAGTGTGGTCTCTGCTGATACGGGTGGATCTTGCTGAGTTCTAATAGCCGTTGCGATCGATCCGAACAGACGACCATGAAACGTGGAAACATACTCCCAGCACACTGGCACTTGAGGACAAGTTGCGGTCTGGCCAGGAAGCGTCGCGCCTGGCCAGGATTATCGCAGAATTCCCAGAAGCCTCCGAACGCTTGATGGAACCACTCGAACTCTAGTCGCTACGCTGCCATGTCGGTATTCACAACTGTTACGCCCGACCAGCTCTCGGCATGGCTCAGGAACTATTCGATCGGTCTGCTGACCGACCTGCAGGGTATCGCAGCGGGCATCGAGAACACCAACTACTTCGTCAGCACGACCCATGGCAGGTTTGTGCTGACTCTGTTCGAGAAACTCAAGCCCGCGGAATTGCCTTTCTATCTCAAGTTGATGGCACACCTGTCCAGTCACGGAATCCCTTGCCCCAAGCCGATTGCAAACCTTCAGAACGCATATCTTGGCGCGCTGAACGGTAAACCTGCTGCCATCGCCACCTGTTTAAGCGGTGCACCGGTATTGGACCCCACTCCCGAGCATTGCGCGCGCGTGGGTGAGGTATTGGCAGAGATGCACTTGTCCGGCCAGACGTACAAAGGTCACTTGGAGAATCTCCGAGGCCCCAAGTGGTGGGCGGGATGTGCGCCTGAGATCTACCCTTTTCTTTCCACCGCCGACGCTGAGCTGCTGCAAAGCGAAATCCGCTTCCAAGCGGAGCATCGTCATGATCAACTGCCGCGCGGTGTCATCCACGCCGACCTGTTCCGGGACAATGTCTTGTTCCACGAAGGCGCAGTAGGCGGATTCATCGACTTCTATTTCGCCTGCGTCGATGTTCTGATCTACGACGTGGCGATCGCCGTTAACGATTGGTGCTCGACCACGGACTGCGGATTGGATCTGGCGCGCACCCAGGCGCTCCTGGAGGCCTATTGCATGGTGCGGCCGTTGACCGATGCAGAGCGCGAAGCGTGGCCGATAATGTTGCGCGCAGGGGCGCTGCGATTCTGGGTATCGCGCCTGTACGATTTCCATCTCCCCAGGGCAGGTGCGCTGACTCACGCGCACGATCCGGAGCGCTTCCGGCGCATTCTGCTTCACCACGTAAACAACGCACGCCGTCCCTCGTCGCTGTCCGTGTGACTCAAGGCACCCGCATGCTGGTCAGACGTGTGCCGTTCAGCCGCGGATGGCGTTGGATAGTCGAGGCTTTCGGTCTGTTTCGACGCAGCCCGATGATCTGGATCATCCTTAGCCTCTTATTGCTATTGATTGCGCTGGGGTTGAATGTGATTCCCGTGGTAGGCGAATACATCATGTATTTGCTCACGCCACTATTCATCGCCGGAATGATGACTGCCTGCAGGGATGTCGAAGCGGGTAAGACCATCGAAGTCGGGCACCTTTTTCGCGGCTTCCGGGAAAACACCACACAACTGGTGACGGTTGGCGGAATCTATCTGGTGGGACAGGTCGTGATTGTCGGTGTGGTCTTATCCGTGGGCGGAGCGGAGTTGCAGGAAGCGCTGCGAGCCGCGGCCGACGGCCATCCGGAGCAGATCACCGCCGAAGCTGCGAACAGAGTCTCGCTGGCGGTACTGGTTGGATCGGCCCTGTTTGTGCCATTGGCGATGGCGGTGTGGTTTGCACCCTCGCTGGTGGCGCTCGACGATGTGCTGGCATTCCGAGCCCTGCAGACAAGCATGCGCGCGTGCCTGGCCAACCTGCTGCCGTTTCTATGCTACAGCATCATCATGTCAGGTCTTTTGCTCATCGCGGTGACGCCGCTGTTCGCCGGACTTCTGTTGTGGATGCCTTTGGCGGTCATCAGCACGTATACGAGCTACAAGGACGTTTTTGTCCGTGCAACGGACGAAGATGCGACTAGGCCGGTGTGAGTTTGGCGTAATCCAGAGACAGCCACTTGAGTCCGACCTGGCGGAAATTCACTTGCACGCGCGCGTCGCTGCCCCGTCCTTCGGCATTGACGATTACGCCAGGGCCGAACTTGGAATGCAGAACGTTCTGTCCTACCTTCCATGGTGAAGCGGGTTCCATCGAATAAGGTCGCCGCGGCGAATTCGGAGTGGACCACGTCGATGCCGATATTCCAGCTCCGTAGGTTACAGGACGGCGGGCGTTGAGGCGTTTGAGCAATCCCTCCGGTACCTCCGACAGGAAGCGCGAGACCAGGTTGTAGCGCGTCTGACCGTGCAGCATGCGGCTCTGTGCGACGCTCAGATACAGCCGCTGGCGTGCACGCGTAAGCGCCACGTACATCAGGCGTCGCTCCTCCTCGACACCGTCCTCTACATTCAAGCTGTTCTCGTGCGGGAAAAGTCCCTCTTCCAAGCCGCTGATGAACACTGCCTGAAACTCCAAACCCTTGGCGGAATGCACCGTCATGAGCTGCAACGCATCTGCCCCCGCCGTGGCCTGGTGTTCGCCGGCCTCCAGCGAAGCATGCGACAGAAAGTCATTCAGCGCCCGCAGCCGCGGATCGGCCGTCTCGTCACTGATCGGCGCTTGGTCCGTAGCTGCAGAGTCATCGGCAGGCGCGAATTCAGCTTCGATTTCGAACCCCGTGGCAGCAGTCACCAACTCGTTCAAGTTCTCGATGCGGTCAGCGCCTTCTCTCTCAGCTTCGTAGTACTCCTTGAGTCCGCTCCCCGCAACTACGATCTCGACCATCTCCGGCAGAGACAATCCCAGGCACCGTGCACGCAACGCTTCGATCAGCTGGACGAAAGTCCTTACTCCGATACCGGCCTTGCCGGCCAACGGTGTCGAACAGGCCGATTCCCACAGACTAATTCCGCGCATGCGGGAACCTTCCTGCAATTGCTCGAGACTACGGGCGCCTATCCCTCGTGTGGGCAAGTTGATTACACGCAGCAAAGCCCCATCATCCTCGGGGTTTGCTATCAACCGCAGATACGCCAGCGCGTGCTTGATTTCTTGGCGTTCGAAGAAACGCAATCCGCCATATACCCGATAGGGCAAGCTGGCGTTGAACAAGGCGTGCTCCAGCACGCGCGATTGCGCGTTGGAGCGGTACAGCAGGGCGATTTCGGACAAAGGTGTGCCTTCGCTGCGCAAACTTTTGACCTCGTCGACGATGAAGCTCGCCTCTTCGGTGTCGGTAGCGGCTTCGAACAGGCGAAGTGGTTCGCCCTGGCCCTCGGCTGTCCACAGTTCCTTGCCCAGGCGTAAGCGATTGTGGCGAATCAATGCATTGGCGGCGTCCAGGATATTGCCTTGACTGCGGTAGTTTTGTTCCAGCTTGATGACCCTGCCTTTGGCAAAGTCGCGCTCGAACTCGAACATGTTTTTGGACGAAGCTCCGCGAAACGCATAGATGGATTGATCGTCGTCGCCCACCGCGAATATGGCGTTATGGGGACCTGCCAATAGCGTGAGCCAGCGGAATTGCAGCGGACTGGTATCCTGAAATTCGTCCACCAGGATATGCGAGAAGCGCTGTTGGTAGTGGTTGCGCAAGACTTCGTTGCGCTGGAGCAATTCGAAGCAGCGCAGCATCAACTCGGCGAAATCCACCACCCCTTCGCGATTGCATTGCTTGTCGTACTCGGCGTACAACTCGTTCAGCCGCCTGGAATGATCGTCGTAGATTTCAACTTGGGGGGCGCGCGTCCCCTTTTCTTTGTAGCCGTTGATGAAGTACTGCAGGTCGCGCGGCGGATACTTCTCATCGTCAATATTGAGGCCCTTCATCAATCGCTTTATCAAAGCGAGCTGATCCTGACTATCCAGTATCTGGAAAGTCTGCGGCAGGCCGGCATCCCGGAAATGGGTGCGCAGCAGCCGGTTGCACAGCCCGTGAAACGTTCCCACCCACATGCCGCGCGTGTTGATCGGCAGCATGGCCGAAATGCGCGTAAGCATCTCGCGCGATGCTTTGTTCGTGAAGGTGACTGCCATCAGACCGTGCGGGCTGATCTGCCCGGTCTGGATGAGCCAGGCGATGCGGGTCGTGAGCACCCGCGTCTTGCCGCTGCCCGCGCCTGCCAGAATCAGCGCCGACTCGTGAGGTAACGTGACGGCGGCGAGTTGTTGCGGATTGAGTCCGGCGAGGATCTGGTTTCCGAGCACGTGCGCGAATGAGGAGTTGACGCGGCCATTATACGGCACGCTCCACGGCGCGCAGCTCAGTTCAACAGCGCGTTACTGCAAGGAGACAGCGACGTGCTCCAGGCCCAGCTCGGTCTTTAGGCGGATAGCGATGGTCGTCCCATCGGTTTCGCTGAGCAGTCCCGTGATCCGCACCTGATACAAAGTGCCACCGTCGGCTTGCGCCGGGTTGATCGTCGCCGGGTATCCAGCGTTGCGAAGCTTGTCGTAGATCGCCAGGGCTTCGTCCTGGCTCTCGGTGCGCGCGGCGTAGATACGCCACCTGCCCGCTCTTCCGGCAGCTCCTTTTCCCGCTTCCATTTCAGTCTCGGCGGCATACTTTGCCAATACATCGTTGGCTATCTGTTGTATCGGCGGGGGCGGCGCATCACGCGACGCCAGGTACACTGTCTTGGGTTCTTGCATCGTGATGGGCGCTTGTCCCGCCCGGGACAATGTGATCTTGCCCTCGATGAGTGCGACGACGTCGAGTTCGCTGCTGGACTTACCCCACAGATCGGTGCCGCGAACGCCGGCTGTCACGGTTGCGAAATGTACGTCGACCTCGCGCTTGCCCCGAAATTTGTAGAGCAACGACGTGGTGAACCGAAAGGCACCTTCCACCACCCCCATCGATGCCGTAAACAGGCGGTTGGCCCCGTCCCCCTTCTGCGCCATGCCATCCAGACTGAATTTCGCGTTCTCGCCCAGTTTGACGGTGCTGCCGTCTCCCATTCGCAGCAGAGCGCGCGAGCCGGTACCTGTGTTGATCAGGTCGCCGTTGCGCAACTGGGCACCGATTGCAAGGGGTTCCCGCTTGCCGGCGCGGATCAGCCACGCCGGCATTTGAAGTCCCTCCACCTCTGCGTCGGCTACCGCCGCTACTGCCGGGAGGCAGTCCATCACTATCAGGCTCGCGAGGGCAAGTGCCGCAATCCTTCGAACAATTGAGGCTTTCACGTCATACTCCTCGGGGGAATTCTTTTTTGATGCCTCCAAATACGCCATTTCGCACTATTTGGATGCGTTCTGGTTCTGAGGTCGGAGCCGGGTAGGTATAATTTTGCCTTTTCCAGTCACGATATTTCACAACAATGCAGCCGCAGTATCACCCGGTAGACATCGAACGGCAGGCGCATGCGGAATGGGAGCAGAGCAGGGCGGCCAGGGCCGTCGAGGCGCCTGGTCGACCCAAATACTATTGCTTGTCGATGTTCCCATACCCATCCGGCAAGCTACATATGGGCCATGTGCGCAACTACACCATCGGCGACGTACTGTCGCGCTATCAGCGGATGCGTGGGTACAACGTGCTGCAACCGATGGGCTGGGATGCCTTCGGCCTTCCCGCGGAGAACGCGGCAATGGCCAATGGTGTGCCACCGGCCAAGTGGACCTACGACAATATTGCGTACATGAAGAAGCAGCTCAAGTCGCTGGGCTTCTCCATCGACTGGGACCGCGAACTGGCCACTTGCAAGCCGGAGTATTACCGCTGGAACCAATGGCTGTTCTTGCGCATGCTGGAAAAAGGGCTGGTATATAAAACCACCGGCCTGGTGAATTGGGATCCAATCGATCAGACCGTGCTTGCGAATGAGCAGGTCATCGATGGCCGTGGATGGCGCACCGGCGCGCTGGTGGAGAAGCGCGAGATTCCGATGTACTACATGAAGATCACCGCCTACGCGGACGAACTGCTGGCGGCGCTGGACAAACTGCCCGACTGGCCCGAGCGTGTGAAGTTGATGCAGGCTAACTGGATCGGTCGCAGCGAGGGCGTGGAAGTTAGCTTCCCCTACGCTCACGAACCCAAGCGTTTGCTCAAAGTCTTTACCACGCGGGCAGACACCCTGCTGGGCGCCACCTACTGCGCTGTAGCCGCTGAGCATCCGCTGGCCACGCTCGCCGCGAAGAACAACGCTGCGCTGGCCACGTTCATTGAAGAGTGCAAGCACGGCGCGGTCATGGAAGCCGATTTGGCGACGCAGGAAAAGAAGGGCATGCCCACCGGCCTGTTCGTGCTGCATCCGCTGACAGGCGAAAAGCTGGCAGTGTGGGTTGCCAACTACGTGCTCATGGGATATGGCGAAGGGGCGGTGATGGCAGTGCCTGGCCATGACGAGCGTGACTTCGAGTTCGCACTGAAGTACGGGCTACCTATCAAACCCGTGATCCGCACGTCGTTCGGGGAAACCACACCAGCGCCCTGGACAGATGCGTATGCCGAGCATGGCGCCTTGATCAATTCTGGCAAATACGACGGCTTGGACTTCCAGCATGCGGTGGACGCCATCGCGAACGACCTTCAAGCCAAGGGTCTCGGCAACAAGCGAGTGCAGTTCCGCTTGCGAGATTGGGGGATCTCGCGGCAACGCTACTGGGGCACGCCGATTCCGCTGATCTATTGCACGAAATGCGGAGATGTTCCCGTACCTGATGCACAGCTTCCCGTGGTACTGCCGGAGGACTGCGTGCCCGACGGCACCGGGAATCCACTTAACAAGCGGTCAGATTTCGTCAATGTGGCCTGCCCGAAGTGCGCCGGACCGGCACGCCGCGAAACGGACACCATGGACACGTTCGTCGATTCGTCCTGGTATTACAGTCGCTATGCTTGCCCGGACAACGCCACTGCGATGGTGGACGAGCGTGTGAAGTACTGGCTGGCAGTCGATCAGTACATAGGTGGCATCGAGCACGCCATCCTGCATCTGCTCTACTCGCGCTTCTGGACACGAGTCATGCGCGACTTCGGGTTGGTGACGTTCGACGAGCCTTTCACGCGACTGCTTACCCAGGGCATGGTCCTCAACGAGATCTTCTCGCGGAAGCAGACCACTGGCCGGATCACTTACTACAATCCAGCCGACGTCGAGATCAAATTCGACGAGCGCGGCAATCGTGCGGGTGCGGTGCTCAAGGCCGACGGGCTACCAGTGGAATCGGGTGGCATGGGGACGATGTCCAAATCGAAGAACAACGGCGTGGACCCGCAGGCCTTGGTCGATCAATACGGTGCCGACACCGCGCGGTTCTTCATGATGTTTACTAGCCCGCCGGAGCAAACCCTGGCGTGGTCCGATTCCGGAGTAGAGGGTTCCTTCCGCTTTCTCAAGAAGATCTGGAGCTTCGCCTGTGAATACGACTCAGCGGTTCGGCCGAAGTTGTCGGCATCGGTGTCACTATCCGCTGGCGCGAAGCTCGATGCGGTCCTTGCGAAAGTTCGACGTGAGATACATCTGAATCTTAAGCAGGCCAACTACGACATGCAGCGGCAGCAGTTCAATACGGTAGCATCGGCCTGCATGAAGATTCTCAATGCGCTCGATGAAGTCCCGCGCGAGGGTGGACTGGCCGCTGCGGTTATCCAAGAGGGCCTGTCGGTCCTGTTGCGCGTCCAGGCGCCGATCACGCCACATATCTGCCATCACCTATGGCGCAGCCTGGGCTTCGGTACTGACGTGTTTGCCGCAGCGTGGCCGGAACCCGACGAGTCCGCACTCAAACAGGACGAGATAGAGCTTGTGCTACAGGTCGGTGGAAAGACTCGTGGAAAAATTACCGTGCCTGCTGATGCCACGAAGGTCGCGATCGAAGCGTTGACAATCGGCAGCGCGCTGGCTCAAAAGTACATTGCCGGGCAAACCATCAAAAAAGTGGTGGTGGTGCCCGGTCGGCTGGTCAATGTCGTATTGTGAGTGATATGACCAACAGGCGTTCGATCAGACTGAGCGCGGCACTGGCTCTAACACTAGCGCTGACGCTGGCCGGATGCGGGTTCAAGCCGGTGGGTCAGGCCAACATGCCGTTCGACACGCTGTACGTCACCGCACCCGACTATTCGTCTTTTGGAGCCGAGTTCAAGCGGTACGTGGAAAGTTACGGGAAAACACGGATCACCGACAATCCACAGCAGGCGCAGGTCATCCTGGAAATCCTGTCAGAAACCCAGGAGCAGCAGATCCTGTCGCTTACCAGTGCGGGCAGAGTCGCGGAGTTTCTGCTGCGCTACCGTGTGACTTATCGGTTGCGCGACAACGAGAAGCGAGACTGGATTCCACGCGGGGAGATACAACTTCAGCGTGACTACACATACGACGACACCATCGTGTTGGCGAAGGAAAACGAAGCGCAGCTGCTGTTTAAGGACATGAAGAACGACGCCATCCAGCAGTTGGTGCGCCGGCTGTCGGTCGCGCAAGCGCCCTCCTGACCTGGACGACGATCTCCAGATTGATCCCGATGCAGGCCACCATAGGCTCACTCGAAGCTTACGTAGCGCGACCCGGCTCCGTCGGTATCGTCACGCCACAAAAAGCGCGCTTTGATCAGATGCTCAAATTGCGCAGCGGTGCGACGATAGAGGGCTACGAGCTCGCTTATGAAACCTACGGTCGGTTGAACAGTAGCGCAAGCAATGCGGTACTGGTGTGTCACGCACTCAATGCCTCTCACCACGTCGCGGGAGTCTATGCGAACGACCCCAACAACGAGGGCTGGTGGGACAACCTCATAGGTCCTGGTAGACCACTGGACACCGATCGATTCTTCGTCGTGGGGGTGAACAATCTGGGTGGCTGTCATGGATCCACCGGACCTGCCAGTATCAATCCCGCGACCGCTCGTCCATGGGGCGCGCAGTTCCCGCTCGTGACGGTCGAAGATTGGGTCCAGGTGCAGGCACGTCTGGCCGATCACCTGGGCATCGACTGCTTTGCCGCGGTAATGGGTGGCAGCCTCGGCGGCATGCAGGCAATGCAATGGACGGTGAGCTATCCGGAGCGTGTGCGGCACGCCTTGGTCATCGCAGCGGCACCCAAATTGTCGGCACAGAACATTGCGTTCAACGAGGTCGCCCGTCAGGCGATTACGACTGATCCGGATTTCTACGGCGGCAACTTCTACGCACAAGGCGTTGTGCCCAGACGTGGCTTGCGTCTTGCGCGCATGCTGGGGCACATCACATATTTGTCGGATGATGCCATGGCTGAGAAATTCGGCCGCAGCTTGCGCACCGGCACCATCAAGTTCAACTTCGATGTCGAGTTCGAGATCGAGTCCTACTTGCGCCATCAGGGTGACAAGTTCGCCGAGTACTTCGACGCAAATACCTATCTGCGAATCACCAAAGCACTCGACTACTATGACCCAGCGGCAGAATTCGACGGTAATCTGAGCGCAGCGATGGCGCGAGCGCGAGCTGCTTTCTTAGTCGTCTCCTTTACTTCGGACTGGCGGTTCTCGCCTGCGCGCTCGCGGGAGATCGTCAAGGCACTCGTGGACAACCGGCTTGAGGTGTCGTATGCGCAGATCGATGCACCTCATGGCCACGACGCATTTCTCATGGACGATCCCAGATACCACGGGCTGGTGCGCGCCTATTACGACAACATCGAGATCGGGTAGGGACATGATGACCAGCAGCGCTCAGGTCCGCTACGCGCTGTCGGGGCGCGCCGATTTCGATGCAATCGCCGATTGGATTCGACCGGGCGCCCGTGTACTCGATCTGGGCTGCGGTGACGGGTCGCTGCTGCGCTATTTAAAGGAAGCGCGCGCGGCCTCCGGTTATGGAATCGACATCGCCGATGCAAACATCTTGGCCAGCGTGCGCAACGGGGTAAACGTGATCCAGAGTGATTTGGAGGCGGGTCTGGCAGGGTTCGATTCCGACTCCTTCGACTACGTCATCTTGTCGCAGACACTACAGGCTGTTCGCCATACCGAAGGAATCATCAAGGAAATGCTGCGAGTGGGGCAGGAAGGCATCGTGAGCTTCCCAAACTTCGGCTACTGGGGTCACCGCCTCCAGATCGCCGCCGGACGCATGCCCGTTTCCGGGGACTTGCCCTACCAATGGTACGACACTCCGAACGTGCATTTGTTTACGCTTACCGATTTTGAGGAGTTTTGCCGGGAACACCGCGTGCGCATCCTTCAGCGCATTGTCATGAGCCGCGGCAAGAGGATATCGGCGTTGCCCAATCTGCTCGGCTCGCTGGCGGTCTACCGTCTCGACGCGCACGCTGCCTGACGTTCGTTGCGGCCACCAGCTTACAAAAGAGCCATGGATTCCGTCGCCGCACCGCGCCTGCGGGAGGTCCTGCTCAACCGGCGGATGCTGATCTGCGTATTCACAGGCTTCAGCTCGGGGTTGCCGCTGTACGTTTTGATTTCGCTGGTGCCTGCGTGGTTGCGATCGGAACAGGTGAACTTGGCTGCAATCGGACTGTTCACGCTAATCCAATTTCCCTATACCTGGAAATTCATCTGGTCGCCGTTGCTCGACCGATTCGCGCCACCGGGACTCGGGCGGCGCCGTGGTTGGATGCTGCTTACCCAGCTTGCGCTGCTGCTCAGTATCGCTCTGATCGGGCGTTTCATGCCGCCTGGAGGGATTTGGGCGATTGCCGGTCTGGCTGCTGTTACCGCGTTTCTCAGTGCGAGCCAGGACATCGTGCTCGACGCTTATCGGCGAGAGATCTTGAGTGATGCCGAGCTGGGTTTAGGCACGGCGGTGCACGTCAATGCCTACAAGATCTCCAGCCTGATTCCCGGTTCGCTCGCTCTCATACTTGCCGATCACGTCTCGTGGGAGTTGGTGTTTTACGCCACTGCCTTGTTCATGCTTCCCGGCATTGGGCTTACTCTGATGATCAAGGAGCCCGCGACTTCGGCCAACGCGCCCAGGACGCTGCGGCAGGCAGTGGTCGAGCCGTTTCGCGAATTCATCGACCGGGCGGGTTGGCGCAGCGCGTGCCTCGTCCTCGCGTTCATCTTTCTTTATAAACTCGGCGACAGCATGGCGACCGCACTCGCTACGCCCTTCTATCTGGACATGGGGTTCACCAAATCCGAGATCGGCCTGATCGCGAAACATGCCGGACTCTGGCCCAGCGTGATAGGTGGTCTGTTGGGCGGGTTGTGGATGGTCAGGCTGGGGATCAATCGTGCGCTTTGGCTCTTCGGAGTGGCGCAGGCTGTCACAATTCTTGGATTCGCAGCCTTGGCTCACATGCCCGGCGACAGGGTCGCGCTTGCCAGCGTGATCGGATGCGAGGCCCTGGGGGTAGGCTTAGGAACTGCTGCCTTCGCGGCGTTTGTGGCGCGCACCACCAACCCCCGTTACACGGCGACTCAGTTTGCCCTGTTCACCAGCCTCGCAGCAGTTCCGCGCACATTCATAAATGCCACGACGGGCTGGATCGTCGAGCAGACCGGCTGGTTTAACTTCTTTCTGCTGTGCACAGTCCTCGCCATACCGGGGTTCATCCTTCTGTGGTATGTGGCGCCTTGGAATGA
>Ga0105248_10000826_pt1 | contig 34800 bp, 17 predicted proteins | sample KBSS34metaG_FD_81524 | JGI IMG/M metagenome (GOLD analysis project Ga0105248, IMG submission 81524) | Switchgrass rhizosphere microbial communities from Kellogg Biological Station, Michigan, USA - KBS S3-4 metaG | ecosystem: Host-associated > Plants > Roots > Rhizosphere > Soil | place...
AGGCGGGGTCTTCTTCGCGGATCGAGAATTATCTGGGCTTCCCTTCGGGCATCAGCGGGGCCGACCTGGGCCGCCGGGCGCATATGCAGGGCGTCCGGTTCGGGGCGGAGTTCCTGACCCAGCGGGCGGTTGGCCTGCGCGCCGAGGGGCAGTACCGGTTTGTTGTGCTGGCGGATGGCCGCGAGGTTTCGAGCCACGTATTGCTGCTTTCGACAGGGGTGCAGTACAAGCGGCTGGAGCTGACGGGCGCGGAGAAGCTGACCGGACGCGGCGTCTATTACGGCGCGGCGCTGGTCGAGGCTGCGGCCTGCAAGGACGAGAACGTTTTCATTGTGGGCGGAGCCAACTCTGCAGGACAGGCGGCGCTTCATTTCGCAAAATTTGCCTGTACGGTTACCATGCTGGTCCGCGCAAACGGTCTGGAAGCGAGCATGTCGAAATATTTAATCGATGAGATCGCTCGCACATCCAATATTCACGTAGAGCCCAATTCGCAGGTTTTGGAGGCGATGGGCGAGGATCACCTGGAGTGTCTGCGGATTCGTGGGCCTCAAGGGGATTCGGTACGGACAGCGGGTTCGCTGTTTGTGTTTATCGGCGCGGTACCGGGGACGGAGTGGTTGCCGGACTCGATCCTGCGGGATGACAAGGGTTTCATCCTGGCCGGGCCGGAATTGAAGGCTTCGCCGAAGTTCACCGGGCTGTGGAAGCAGGCGCGCGATCCGTTCCTGCTGGAGACGAGCCTGCCGGGAGTATTTGTGGCAGGAGATGTACGGCATGGATCGGTGAAGAGGGCGGCATCGGCTGTGGGTGAGGGTTCGATCGCGGTACAGTTCGCACACCAGTATCTGGCAAGTTTTTAAGCCGATACGGGGAATTGATGGGGAAACGGTTTCGATAAGACGAAGGTGGGATAGCCGGACGCTGAGATTCGGCTGCAGGCTGGAGTTGAAACTGGAATCTGGAGAAGGCTCGCCATGGAATCGGCGAAAACGGCAATCATGGACAAGGGAAACGAAATCACTGTCGAACGCGTCTCGCTCGACTCCTACACCAAAGAACTCTGCGCGGCTTTTGCCAGCGAAGGCGTGACACCCGACCAGCTTTGTGGGCTGGGGGAGGCCGATCTTTGGCATATTCCGGCGGGAAAGGTTTTCCACGATCCTGAGAACAATGTCCGGGCCTTCTGGATACTGCTGGAGGGCGAAGTGCTGGCCGACAAGGCTGAGCCCGGCGGTGGGAAGGTACGGATTTACGTTGCTAAACCAGGCGACTCCTTTGGCGAAGTGATTCTGTTGACCGGCAAAGCTCCTGCAGTCTTTCTGGAGGCTTCCAAGGCCTCTCTCGGTTTGCGGTTACAGGAAGACACTTTCTGGAATCTGATGGCGTGTAGCCCGCCGATCCGCAAAGTGGTGATGACCAACATGAACAAGCGGCTGCAGGCCCATCTGGCCGAAGCCGCCCATCGTGAAAAGCTGGTTTCTCTCGGCACGCTCGCAGCGGGCCTGATGCATGAGTTGCACAATCCCGGGTCGGCGGCCAAGCGGGCTGCTTCGCAACTTAGAACCAATCTGCTGAGGCTGCAGGAACTGAGCCTGCGCAACACTTCGCGACCGAAGACTGTGCCGCAGATGGAATGCATGCACGGCTTGCTCGAACGGGCAGTGGGCAGTTGCAGCGCCCCGGCAATGAGCAGCCTGGACCAGGCGGATGCCGAGGAAGCTATGTCGGAGTGGCTGGATGCTGCCGGCGTAGAAAATGCCTACAAGATCGGGCCGGCGCTGGTGGAGATCGGCTTTAAACCACAAGAACTGGAATGCGCCAAGGATGTGTTTCAGGCGGATACGCTTTCTGACACGCTGAACTGGCTGGAGGCGCTGGTATCGAGTGTCTCACTCGTCTGCGCCATCGAAGAAAGTATCACCCGCGTCTCCGATCTGGTGATGGCGGTGAAGAAGTTTGCCTACGACGACCGTTGCACCCTGCGCAATGTGGATGTGCATGACAGCATCCAGAGCACACTGACAATTCTGGGGCACAAGATGCGGCAGCGGCAGATTACGGTGAGCAAGCATTTTGACGCCGCGCAGCCAATCATCCACACGACGGGCGTGGCCATCAGCCAGGTGTGGACGAACCTGATCGACAATGCCATCGATGCCTCACCCGAGGGCGGCGAACTCGTGGTCAAAACCTGGAGTGAGCCGGGTTTTCTGGTGGTGGGGATCACCGACCACGGCAGCGGAATTCCTGACGACGTGAAGGCGAAGATCTTCGAACCGTTCTTTACCACCAAGCCGGTGGGCAAGGGTACAGGATTAGGGTTGGAGATTGTGCAGCGGATCGTGACGCAGAGTTTTGGCGGACAGATTCAGGTCGACTCCAAACCGGGCGAGACACAGTTCATTATCCGGCTGCCTCAGGCTTAGCCTTCCTCTTGTTTTAGTTGCATCGACTCCGGTTCCCTGTCGGGAGCTGGAGCTTCCGCATATTCCTATTTTCAATCGGATTCCCTTCCCTGCGCTTCTTCTGAGGCAATTTTGATCCATGCTGCGGCTCTGCCGTGAAGTTACCCAAGTGTCTGCCGATAGGACTCGTGTGTAGCTTTGTGGAGCAGTTGGGGCATGGCGGACGAGACGGATCTTCGAACGGAAATACTGGCGGCCGCGCTTGGCGCGATGGAGGACGGCGTTGCCGTACTCGACGCCGAATCGCGCGTCTTGCTGTGGAATGCCGCGGCCATGGAGATTGCGGGCTTTCGGGCGGCGGACCTGATTTCGCGGCCTCTGCCCGAGGGATTGTACGAAGCAGATGTGCATCCCCATGCACCCCAGCCTCACTGGGAGCGGCCCGTGTTGGTGCATCTGCGTCACGCCAAGGGACATACGCTGCCGGCGATGCTGCGGCAGGTGCCGCTGCGCGATGCGCTGGGCAAGCGGTTTGGCATGATGCTGCGCTTCCATCCTGTGGAGGAAGTAGATACGCTGGCGCACGGGACGAATGAGGAAGAAGGACTGCTGGGCAAGCATCTGGAGCATAGCCAGGCGGATATGGAAGGCCGCCTGGAAGAGGCGAGCCATGAGTGGGCCACGAACGCTGTGCCGTTTGGGCTGCTGTGGATCACAGTCGATCAGGCTGCTGGGCTGCGCAAGACGCATGGACGGGACGCCGTGGAGGCGATGCTGACCATTGTGGAACGGACGTTGCTGCATGCTCTGCGACCGACGGAGATATTGGCGCGGTGGGGGAGCAACGAGTTTCTAGTTCTGTGCCACGAGCGCTCGGCGGAAATGCTGGAAGCCCATGCGCAACATGTGTGCGAACTGGCGCGGACAGCGGATTTTCGCTGGTGGGGAGACCGGGTTGGGTTGACGGTGAGCATCGGCGCCGTCCAAGCCGGAGAGGGCGAAAAGCTGAGCGAGCTGCTGTTGCGAGCGCAGAGAGCGATGCAGCGAAGTGAATTGGCGGGCGGAGATCGAGTCACAGGTTAAGCGGCGGGTTAATCCAGGAAGCAGGGGGCTGGGATGTTCGCAATTATCGGCATTGTGGTGGTGTTTGGTGCGATTGTGGCCGGATACCTGATGGAGAAGGGCAACCTGCTGGTGCTGGTGCAGCCGGCGGAGCTGATCATCATTGGCGGTGCGGCTCTGGGCACGCTGTTCATCGCCAATCCCATGCACATCATCAAGGCGATGGTTAGCGGGGTGCTCGGCGTGCTGAAGCCTTCTCCATTTGGCAAAAAGCGCTACCTGGACACGCTGAAGATGATGTTCGAGTTTCTGAACAAGGTGCGCAAGGATGGACTGCTCTCAGTGGAGAACGATGTGGAGAAGCCCAAAGAGTCGGCGATCTTCAAGAAATACCCCGAGTTTCTGAAGGACCACCACGTGATGGACTTTGTCTGCGACACGTTGCGCATGGCGATTACCGGCGGTGTGGAGCCCTTTGACATGGACCAGATGATGGAGCGGGATATGGAGGTGCATCACCATGGCGCGGCGATGCCGATCTCATCGCTCTCGACGGTGGCGGATGCTCTGCCCGGTCTCGGAATTGTGGCTGCGGTGTTGGGCGTGGTGATCACGATGGGCGCGATTGGCGGGCCTCCGGAAGAGGTAGGCCACAAGGTTGCGGCGGCGCTGGTGGGCACATTTCTTGGCATTCTGTTGTGCTACGGACTGGTCGGCCCTCTGGCCGCCAACATGACTAAGGGCGCGGACGAGCATAACGACTATCTCGGCGTCTTGCGCGTGTTGATGCTGGCATTCCTGAAGGGCAATGCGCCGATGATTGCCATCGAGATTGGCCGCAGGGCGATTCCGGCGCATGTGCGGCCTTCGTTCATGGAGATGGAGAAGGCCTGCAAGGGCGGCGGCGCTGCTGTTGTATAGCTAGAGATAAAAATCAGGAGCAGAGCAGATGCCCGCAAAACCGATCATCATCATCAAGAAGAAAGCCGGTCACGGAGGTCACCACGGAGGCGCGTGGAAGGTGGCCTATGCTGACTTTGTGACGGCGATGATGGCGCTGTTTATTGTGCTGTGGCTACTGAGTTCTAGCACCAAGGTGAAGAAGGCGGTAGCGGGGTATTTTCGGGATCCGACGAGTTCGCACAAGGAGACGGGTTCGGACAAGCTGGGCAGCGAGGACAGCATCGCCATCGACAAACAGAACGTGCAGAAGCTGCAGGAGCAGATCAAGAAGGCAATCAAGGATCAAAAAGACCTGGAAAAGCTGGCCAAGCAGATTGAGATCACTATCACGCCGGAGGGGCTGCGGATCGAGCTGATCGAAGACAAGAAGGGTACGTTCTTTCAGAGCGGCAGCTCACAGTTGAGCCACACTGGACAGGAGTTACTGGGCATGCTGGCGCAGCAGTTGAAGCCACTGCCAAATAAGCTGCTGCTGGAGGGACATACGGATGCGCAGCCCTACTCTAGCGACAACGGGTATACGAACTGGGAGCTTTCTGCGGACCGGGCCAACTCTGCGCGGCGGCTGCTGCAGCAGGATGGCGTAGGGCAGGAGCAGATCTCGCAGGTGCGCGGGTATGCCGACCAGTTGCTGCGGGTCAAGAACGATCCGCTCGACCCGACGAATCGACGGATTTCCCTGATTGTCCAGTGGGTAACGGTGCCTGTGCCGCCGGGCGGTGAGAAGGAAGAGGCAAAGGAAGGCGGCGGTGAGAAGCATGAGGGGGCGGCGGAAAAAGCTGTCCCGGAGCCACCCAAAGCAGAGCCGGCTAAGTCTGCGACAGCCCCGCCCCCGCCGGATAAGGCACAGGCCGGCTTGATCGATAAATTGAAGAGCATTGTCGCGAAGAACAAGCCTGCGGCGGCGAAGAAGTAGCTCTCAGTCTTAGCAGCAGCGGAAGGGTGCCGCCGGTTCGAGGGCCACTTTGCCTGGCTCATCGCTGAGAGCGGTAGCGGAGGGCGGTGGCACTCCGCGCAGTGTGCGCAGGCAGCGCAGCAGGGCCGAGCCGACGATGATAATGGCTCCTGCAATGCAGACCGCCGTCAATCCAGTCTCGATCCATCCCTGCAGCTCTGTACCTTGCCGCCGTGTCATCGGCAAATAGATATTCGCAATCGACATCGTCCCGGCTGTCACCGTCGTTACCAACACGAATAGAGCTGGCACCAATGTGCACCACGCGAAGGCTGCCTTCCCACGATTCACCAGGAACGTTGTCATGGCTGCCAGTGCTATCGAGGCCATCAGTTGGTTCGCTGTACCGAAGAGAGGCCAGATGGTACTGATCGTGCCGCCCCAGATCAAGTATCCCCAGCAGAGGACAACAACTCCAGTAGCGAAGAGGTTGCCGGGGAGCCAGTTACTGCGGCCGAGCGGCTTGTGGATCTTGCCCATCAGCTCCTGCATGACGTACCTTGCAACACGCGTCCCGGCGTCGATAGTTGTAAGGATGAAGAGCGCCTCAAACATGATCGCGTAGTGGTACCAGTAGCCGGTGAGCGCCTTCATGCCGGGCAGGTTGCGGAAGATCTGTGCGATGCCAATGGCCAGGGAGACAGCGCCGCCGGTGCGTCCGGCGAGTTGCTCGCCGACTTCGCGGGAGAACTCGGGCAGGTTGACTACGTGCAGGCCGAGCTTTGCATAGAGCGCCGGAGGGACGTTAATGGCGAAGTAGTCGCCGGGGGCCATGGAGCAGGCGGCGATAAGGGCGAGCACGCCGACAAGGGACTCGGCCAGCATAGCTCCGTAGCCGATGACGCGGGCGTCGGTCTCTTTATCGATGAGCTTGGGCGTCGTGCCGGATGAGACCAGGGAGTGGAAGCCGGAGATGGCTCCACAGGCGATAGTGATGAAGAGGAATGGGAAGAGCTTGCCGGGAATGATCGGGCCGCCGCCATTGACATAGGGAGTGAAAGCCGGGAACTGCAACTGCGGATGCACGATGAGAACGCCTAGGACGAGCGCTCCGAGAGTACCCAGCTTCAGGTAGGTCGAGAGGTAGTCCCGTGGCTCCAGCAACAGCCAGACTGGCAGGACCGAAGCCATGAATCCGTAGCAGCAGAGGATGATGACGATCTGGTGGTTGTCGAAGATCAGCAGGTGCGCGAACTGGGAATTTGCGACCCAGTGGCCGCCGATGAGGGCGGCAAACATGGCGGCGACACCGAAGATCGAGGGGCCGGTCACGGTAACTTTGCCGGGATTTGACTTGAACATCCAGACGCCCATGACCATGGCGATGGGAATGGTCATGCCGATGGTGAAGATGCCCCAGGGGCTCTGGCTGAGGGCGTTGACGACGATGATGGCTAGGCCGGCCATGGCAATGATCAGGACGAGCAGCACGGCGCCCATGGCGAGCAGGCCGGTGAAAGGACCGACTTCTCGGGAGACGATGTAAGGCAGGGATTTGCCGTCGTGGCGGAGAGAGCCTACGAGCGCGGTGAAGTCCTGCACGGCTCCGGCGAGAACTGCTCCGGCAACCAGCCAGAGAAGGCCGGGGGCGAAGCCAAACTGGGCGGCAAGCGTTGGACCGACGAGCGGGCCTGCTCCGGCAATAGCGGCGAAGTGATGCCCGAAGACAACCCATTTCGGAGATGGAACGTAGTTATGACCGTCTTTGAAACGGTGGGCAGGAGTGATGTTGCGGTCATCCAGCATGAAGGCCCGCGTGGCCAGGAACTTGCTGTAGTAGCGATAGGCTACGGTGAAGATGCCGAGGACGGCGAGGAGCAGCGGGAGGGTGTTCACGTTGGGGAGAGTATATCAACGGGCAGAATTGCGCGGCTTGCCGGGCGGCGTTATTGAGCGCGCTGGAGAGTCTGGGCGTACCGAGCGGCTGCTGCCTGAAAGCCACATTCGCGGCAGCTAAATCTTGTCAGGATTCGGACACAGAGGCTTTGCCGACGGCCAGTTTGCCGCCTATCCAGGCGCAGGGTAGAGCGAGGAGAGTGAGTGCGATGGGATACCACTTCGGGCCTAGTTCGGAACCTTTGTTCCATGTGGCGATGAGGCCGAGCAGGTTTACTGCCACGCCGATGTAGCCGAGGATCATGGCCAGCCTCATCGGCCTTGCCGGGGCAAGCTTTGCCGCGACGTAGCTGCCCGCGATGGAAAAGACGGTGCGGTATCCGGTGGCGAGGGCAAAGAGCGAGTCGGAGTTGAGGGGACCAGAGGCAGGGAAGATACCGAGTTTGCGCATCAGGGCGTCGCAAGCGACGGCGGGAACGACAGCGACGAGGATTCCGGCGATGGCCGCGACGAGGGTTCGCGGAAGGGTGGCTTGAGGTTGGGTTTCGTTCATGAGGCGTTCGTTCCTTGGAGGATTTCCGCAAGCACTTCGAGCGTTCCAACCACGGTATGCGCAGTCTGCTTCATGCGCAAGAACAACCTTGAAGCAAGGGTGTGTGGCGGGTGTTAGGATTTCTGCGAATGGAGACGCACGGAATGAATCGCCTTTCTTTGAAAACATTTCCAACAAGCCTGTCTGTCGGGTTTGCTTTGGGGTTTGCCGTATTTGCTTTTGCCTGTGGTTCGCCTGCTGGAGTAGCCGCTCAAGCGCCGGCCACGACCGCGCAGCGTAGCACGTATCAGCCGGTGTTCCGACTGGATGGCGGCAACATGACGTACGCCTTTGGGGTGAACGAGAAGGGCGAGCTGCAGCAGATCTATTGGGGCGGGCGGATTGAGGCCAACGATCCGATTGCACCGGCCAAGTCGGCGAAGGAGCAGGCGTCCTTCGATTCGCCTTACAACAACACTCCGCAGGAATACGCAGGGTGGGGCGCGGGGCTTTACATGGAGCCGGCGCTGAAGGTGACTTTTGCCGATGGCAATCGCGACCTGGTGTTGCATTATGTGACGAGCACCAAGCCCGACGAGAGCTCTGCCGACGTTGTTCTCAAGGACATCAGCCGCGCGGTGACCGTAACGCTGCATTACACGATCGATCAGGAGACGGGGATTCTGGCGCGGTCGGCAACGATTGTGAACAACGAACCGAAGCCGATCCTGATCGAGCAGGCAGCTGCAGCGGCCTATTCCCTGCCCCCGGCTCACTACACGCTCAACTACCTGACAGGACGCTGGGGAGGTGAGTGGACGCTGAACCGGGAGACGATTCGCCAGGGACAACGGGTGCTGGAGAGCCGCCGAGGGACTACCGGCCACCAGAACAATCCCTGGTTTGCGATTGCAAGAGACGGCGCAGGAGAAGAGAGCGGGCAGGTCTGGTTTGGCGCGCTGGCGTGGTCTGGCTCCTGGAGGATTACGGTCGAACAGGACACGCTGGACAATGTGCGGGTAACGGGCGGATTTAATCCTTTCGACTTTGGCTACCAGCTCAAGACGGGCGAAAAGCTGGAGTCCCCGATCTTCTACAGCGGATTTACCAATCACGGATACGGTGGCGCTTCGCGGTTGCTGCATCGGTTTACGCTGTTGCACGTGCTGCCGCAGGCTCCCACACCCAAACCGCGCCCGGTGATCTACAACTCGTGGGAAGCGACGGAGATGAACGTCAGCGAAGCCGGGCAGATCGCTCTGGCAGAAAAAGCCGCTGCCCTCGGTATCGATCGGTTCGTTATGGATGATGGCTGGTTTGGTAAGCGCAAGACTGACCATGCCGGGTTGGGCGACTGGTATGTCGACCCCGACAAATTTCCCCGTGGCCTGAAGCCGCTGATCGATAAGGTGCATTCGCTCAAGATGGACTTTGGCCTGTGGGTCGAACCGGAGATGGTCAACCCGGACTCGGATCTTTATCGCAAGCATCCCGATTGGGTTCTGAACTTCCCGGGACGCCCGCGCAGCGAGGCACGTACGCAACTGGTGCTCAATCTGGCGCGGCCCGATGTGCGCGAGTATGTCTTCGGCTTCCTGGACAAGCTGCTTTCGGAGAACGAGATTGCGTTTCTGAAGTGGGACTACAACCGTAACTGGAGCGAGCCGGGCTGGGATCAGGTGCCTGTCGATCAGCAGAAGAAGGTTTACGTGGAGTTCACGCGCAACGTGTACTCGATCCTGGAGGAGTTGCATAAAAAGCATCCCGGGATCGAGATCGAGAGCTGCTCTGGCGGCGGCGGGCGCGTCGATCTTGGGATTCTGCGCTACACCGACGAGGTCTGGCCCTCGGACAATACCGATCCGCTGGACCGGCTGACCCAACAGGACGGATTTACACGGGCTTATCCTGTACAGATCATGCTGTCGTGGGTCACTGATTCGCCGCACTGGATGAACAGCAGGGCCACCTCGATGACCTACCGGATGCTGGTTTCGATGGAGGGCGCGCTGGGTATCGGAGCGAACCTGAACAAGCTTTCAGACGACGATCTGACGACGATCAAGCGGCTTACTGCTGCGTATCACACGGTGCAGAAGACGGTGACGCAGGGGGAACTGTACCGGCTGATTTCTCCGGTCAATGGTACGGGGGGAAGCAGCGAGTTTGTGGCGACGGAGATGGTGAGCCTGGATAAGTCGCAGGCGGTCTTCTTTGCCTACACGCACTCGACGCAGGAGGGACGCGATTTTCCCCTGTTGCAACTGCGCGGGCTGGACCCGAAGACCACGTACAGCCTGTCAAGCATCGAGGGCAAAACGGCTCCGGACACTCCGGCGGAGGCGTCGGGCGCGTACTGGATGAATCATGGATTGAATGTGCTGCTGCGCGGAGACTTCCAGGCGGCGGCGTTTACGTTGAACAAGAAGTAAGGCGTATCGCAAAGGAAAACAAAGCTCCGCCGGGAAGGTTGATTCCGGCGGAGCTTTTCCTTTTACGGCCTTCAGTGGGTAGCCGGCAGGAGAGAGCCTCGGATGGTGCCCGGAGCGGAAGCCTCGATGGGCGCAGCCTGAACCACCAGTTGCGTCACTGCCTTCACACTGCCTGCAGAGATGGCGGAGGCGATCGGCGCGAGAGGCGTGGCGGCAAGGGCTCCGCGGATACTGGCGGAGCCAGCCTTTATCCCGGCTTGGGTATCCCGGGAGCCGGGCTTGATGAGAGAGGCGACTGCCTTGACTTGACCACGGGTTACCGGGCCTGGAGCAGTCTGGCTTTTGATCAGATTCGCGGCAGCTTTGACTTCCCCGCTTGGAGTGGTCTGGCGGAGTTCAGCTCTTAGGCTGAATACGCCGCTGGCCTGAACATGGGCAGGAGCTAACGGAACCGTAGAGGCGGCGAGCTGCTGATCGAGGAAGGCGCGGCGAACGGCGTTGGCGGTTTCGTTGGCGTCGGAGAGAGTGATCCGATTGCCGTCGGCGTCGTAGAGGGCTGTGTCCTCTGCCGCGCTGGATTGTGAGCCTCCCGACAGGACGAGTGTTCCAAAACCGGGGACGAAGCGGTAGTTGTCGGCGCGGAGAGTGCCAACACCACCCTTGATGGCGTAGTTGGCGTCGGGGCTCTGGTTGGTGGCTGCTGTGGTGAGGACGGCGGAACCGGTCACGTAGGCGGTCTCGGGGGTTTCGCCATTGACGAAGCCGCGGATGGTGTAATCGGCCATGGCAGGAATCGAGCCGACGGCGGAGAAGTGGTCGCCGGGGACTATGGTCAGGACGGCCTTGTCGACAAAAAGGCTGTCGAAGGTGACTGCTTCCCCGGGATGCCCGACGATCTCGGCGCGCACTGTGTGGTGGCCGAGGGCGAGGCCTGTTACGTTGACGGAGGCGAGGCCGAGACTGTCGGTCGTGGCAACCGAGGCGCTCAGCGCAAGACCTGAACTGGCGGTGAACCGGACGGCGACGCCCTCGAGCGGCCGGTGAGTCTCTGTTGCGACCCAGACGGAGACCGGAGCGGGAAACGCGGCCTGGTAGGTGGTCTGCTGCTCGGCTCCGGAGGCGATCTGAATCTTCGGCGGCTGCTCGGCAAAACCGGCGATGGGGAGGACGGTCGCGAACAGGAGTGTGAGGGCCGCACGCTTCAGGGTGGGGTGAGTGCTTGTCCTACTCATGAGCAACTCCAACTCTGTTCTCTCTGCTCTGTGTTTCCGAGCACTGGAACGGTGGGAGGTCTTGTAAAAGCTGGCCTCAGGCTGGCCCTGTCCTCTGCCGTGTCGTAAAACGAGACAATATGGACGAAAGGCCTGTTTTCATTGGGCGCTCAGTTGAAAGCGGGCGCAATGGCGCATCGGGAACCGTAACCCAAGTCTTCAGTAATGGTTACGAGGCTGACCAAGGCTGTATGAGAGTTGCAAATGAGCCTAGAGCGGGCGGCGTTAGCGGTTTCGATGACATCCCCGGCAGAGATGCAGTAGACTGAGCATCGATCTGCGTAATCGTTTTCTCGGAGAAAGCCATGCCCATCGTAGCCGGTGTAGATTTTGGTACGTTGAGTGTCCGCGTGACGCTCGTTCACAGTGAAAAAGGCCCCATCGGCACAGCCTCGGCAGAGTATCCTCTGAACCGCCGCCGTGAAGATCCAGACTTTGCAACCCAATCGCACTACGACCAGATGAACGCGCTGGTAAAGGCTACGCGGGCGGTGCTGGAAAAGACCGGAGTAGCCGGCGAGGGCATTGTGGCCATCGCGCTGGATACGACCGGGTCAAGCGTGATTCCGGTGGGTGAGAACCTGGAGCCGCTGGACGACTACTACCTGTGGTGCGACCACCGCGCCAAGAGCGAGGCTGAGGAGATTACCGCGAAAGCTCACGCGGCCAAGATTGAAGCAATCGACTGGTGCGGCGGTGTCTATTCACACGAGTGGGGGTTTGCCAAGCTGCTGCACTGGCTGCGGAACAACCCAGATAAGCGGGAGAAATTCGTTACGGCGCTCGAACACTGCGACATGGTGGCGGCTACTCTGGCGGGCGTTACCTCGGTCAAGGATCTGAAGCGCAGCGTCTGCGCCATGGGCCACAAGTGGCTGTGGAACCCGAAGTGGGGAGGCTTCCCGGCTGAGGAGTTCCTGGTTTCGGTGGACCCGCTGCTGGCCGGGGTTCGCGAAAAGATGGGCGGCGAGTTTCTGACTTCGAATCACATTGCCGGGCATCTCTCGCCCAAGTGGGCTACGGAGTTAGGCCTGCACGCCGGGATTCCGATTCCGGTGGGAGCATTTGACGCGCACTGGGACGCGATCGGTTCGAACTGCCGCGAAGGCGATGTGGTGAACGTGGTCGGCACCTCGACCTGCATTATCGCGATGGCCAAAGAGACGGAACTGGTTCCGGGCGTCTGTGGTGTCGTTCCAGGCAGCGTGCACCCGGACTACACGGGCATCGAGGCTGGGCTTTCGGCGACGGGCGATATCTTTGAGGCGATTGCGAGGCGCTCGGGCAGTTCGGTGATGGAGCTGTCGAAGGGACTGGATACTTATAAGGCAGGTCAGACTGGCTTGTTGCGACTGAGCTGGGACAACGGCGACCGCACCGTGTTGGTCAATCCGGAGCTGGGCGGGGTCACCTTTGGCTGGAACCTGCTGCATACGGCGCAGGATGAGCTCTTTGCCGCGATTGAGGGCACTGCCTTCCATACGCGGATCATCCTGGAGCGCATGGCGGAACATGGCGTCCGTGTCGACAGGGTCATCAATGCCGGTGGCATTCCTCAGAAAAACGAAGTGCTGAACCAGGTCTATGCCAATGTGCTGAACAAGCCGGTGCTGGTGCCGGCGGGGGTGCCGACGAGCCTGGGCTCGGGGATCTTTGCATTGATGGCTGCGGGCGTGTATCCGACGATCGAGGCGGCTCAGGAGGCTGTGTGCCTGGGACTGCGGACAGTCGAGCCGGATGCGACGGCGGTGCCGGTCTACGAAGAGCTGTATCAGCTTTACCGCGCCGCTTATTTTGGGCTCGGCTCGCGGGATGCTGCTCCGGCTACGCTGGGGGCGATATTGCCCACACTACGCAGTGTGGCTGCGCGCCAGCAGGCAGCTAAGTAGAACAGAGTCAGGTCCGTTTGCGTTTTGACCTGGCTGCGGACTTGCCTGCGGATCGGCCATGCGGCTTGCGCGTGACCTTCTTCTCGAGAGAAGCATTGCGCAGGGCTGCGGCATGGCTGCCGCGCCGGTGCACGGCCACTGGCTTGAGAGCCGTATCCACCTGGAGCTGTGATTCAGCTGGGTTCTGGCTGTAATGCGGGTCGAACATGGCGATCACCGTCGCGGCGCGGGTGCTGTAGAGGCGCGCCCACTGGCTATCGATGAGCGTGGCCTGGACCGTCTTCCATTGGTCCACTTGAGCGAGCGGTGCGTCGGGCGCAGTAGTCGTAATCGCAACTGCCGGGACCAACCTAGGCGCGGTTGGCGCTGAGGCGGCTTCAATTGCCGAGTCTGCGACTGGCGTTGCGCGCTCGGGGAGTGGATCACCGTTCAAAGCGGCGAGAAACTGTGCGAAGCCCTCAAGATTGACTCCCATCTGGAAGACAAGCTGGCTCAGGCCGAGTTGCTGCGAGGCCGTCAGGTCGTCGAAGTTCCGGCAGTAGGCGCGAGCATTTGAGACCGCCTGGATAGCGGAAATGCGCAGGAGGCGGGTGGCGTCCTGTTCGCTGATCTGAGACGGTAGCGTCCGGATGCGGAGCTTGCGGCGGCGCTTGCCTTCCCATTTTGCGGAGTCGCGCTCAAATTTGGCGAGGATGCTGTCGAGACGCTCAGGGGCGAGTCCCGCGGCCTGCCAAAGTTGCGCGGAGGATGGCTCGACGAACTGGCGGGCATTGAGCGGGTCGCGCTGTGGGTGGTCGACCGCATCGACATCCAGGCTGAATCCGGCACCGATCAGGGGGCGATGGGTCTTGGGATCAGGATACGCCGCAAGCACCCAGCCCTCGTGCTGCTTGTCGCGCAGCAGGGCCATGAGCGTGTGCAGGTTGAACTTGATCTGCGATTCGTCAAAATCGAAGAGAGGCTGCCGGGCCGATGAGGACGGAGTGGAGGCGGCAGGCGGCTGGGCGAACACCGAGACGTTGCAGGCTCCGAGGAAAATTGCTGCTGAGACGATGGCCCGCCGGACGATCATATTTCTCTCCGCGAAGACGCGCGCGTGCAGTCTTCTTCATCCAACGTGACGCAGCCACACACAAAAGGCAATCCCCCGGAGGGGTAAATCCGGGGGATACCCATGCTGGAGGTACCGCAGTCCTAACGGCCCGCTTTTGCGGCAGAGGATGCGGAGATCCCGGTTGCCTTCATCGGCAAGGCCCAGGAAAAGACGACTCCTCCGCTGCTGGTGACGACGTATTGGCGGCCATCCAGTTCATAGCTGATGGGTGAGGACTGCATGCCTGAGCCTGTGCCGGCGTGCCATAGGGTCTTGCCGGTAGCGGTTTCGAGGGCCAGCACGTTGCCGTGCGCGTCACCGGTGAAGATGAGGCCGGAGGCGGTGGTGATAACGCCAGCGCCGGAGCCGCCGGGGCCGAGCTCGTGGGTCCATCGCAAGGCACCGGTCTGGTAGTCGATGGCCTCGAGAAGCCCCTTGCCCCAGACGCCGTAGTCTGCTCCTGCCCAGCCATAGTCGCCGTCACCGGGCTTGGCAAAATAAATGCTCCAGCTGGGGTGGGCGTCGACGATAAAGAGGCCGGTTGCCGGGTCAAAGCTGGGAGCGCGGTAGTTGGTCATGCCTCCCTCGTCGGGCGCAATGATGCGGCCATCGGGGGCGGGTTCCTTCGCCGGATCGGGTATGGGCCTTCCATCTTTGTCAATGCCGAGTGCCCAGTTGGTCGGCCCGAAAGGAGTGGTGAGCAGGCTCTTGCCTGTAACGCGGTCGAGGACAAAAAAGTAGCCGTTGCGCGAGGACTGCATGAGCATCTTGCGCGGCTGGCCGTGGAAGTCGGCATCCACGAGAACAGGTGTTTCGACAGCGTCCCAGTCATGGGTGTCGTGGGGCGAGGCGGAGAATCCCCACGCAAGCTTGCCGGTGTCAGGATTGAGGGCGACGATACTGCAGGTCCAGGGATTGTCGCCGGGGCGGGTTCGACCGCTGAGCACGGGGGTCGGGTTGCCAGTGCCCCAGTAGATGAGGTTCAGCTCCGGATCGTAGGTGCCGGTCATCCACGTCATGCCGCCGGTGGTGCTGTTGGGTGTGCCCAGGGGAGGCGTTGAGTTCCACTGCCACTGAGTTGCGCCGGTATCGGCGTCGAAGGAGCGGAGATAGCCGGGAAGATTGTCGAAGTCGCCGGAGACGCCGACGATGACATGGTTGCCGACGACGAGAGGAGCGAGCGTCGTCCAGTAGCCCTTGGTTACGTCTGCGATGGTCTGGGTCCAGCGCACTGTTCCGTCTTTGGCGTTGAGCGAGATGAGGTGGCAATCCGGTGTGACGAAATAGAGATAGCCCTTGTAGATGGCCAGGCCGCGATGGCCGATATGCAGACCCTCGGTGGTGGGCTTGTTGTAGCGCCAGAGCTCCTGGCCCGAGCGAGCATCGACAGCCCAGATATTGTCGGGCACGGTGAAGTAGAGCACGCCATCCACCACGAGGGGCGAAGACTTGATGGATGCTCCCTGGTTGGTCTGGAAGGCCCAGGCGAGGCTCAGTTGGTCGACGTTGCCGGGATTGATCTGGGTGAGCGGGCTGTGTCGTTTGCCCGAGTAATCACCGTGGTAGATGGGCCAGCTATCGGTCTTCGGATGCAGAAGATCGGCCGAGGTTACGTTCTGCGCAGGTGTGGGCTGCGACCGAGCGAGCAACAAAGCCAGCGCACCGGATTGCAGAAGTAAAGCGATTTTAGAGAGCTTCATAGTTCGCCTGTCCTGTTTCTGCGGCCGGTCGCTAGCGCAGCGTCTGGAGGAACGCCATGAGGTTGTGGATGTCGTCGTCGGTGTACTTGGGGAACTGCTCGACGTGCGCCTCAACTGGAGAATCAACGGTAGCCTTGACCCGGTCGAGCATCCACGAACGGTAGAGGCCGGTGCTATCACGCAGGCCGATGACGAACTCATCCTGATAAGCAAGCGTGCCCTTGACGGTTTCGCCGGAGGGAAGCGTTACGACGACCGTGCTCTTGGCGCCTTCGGGATAAAGCATGCGTTCTTCGAGCTTGAGGCCCTGGAAGCGGGTGGCGACTCCGGCAAGATCTCCGGTCGGCGAGTGGCATTTGGAGCAGCCGCCTGCGCCGTTGAAGTATTTCTTACCCTTGTCCACGTTGCCGGTCTGAAGGTCGGCGACGGTAACGCCGCGTCGGCCGCCTTTGTGGGTCTCAGCCCAGATGACCTGGGAGTGGATGAAGGCGGAGACGCTGGCGATCTCCTGCGGGCTGAAGTTGAAGGCGGGCATCTTCTTTTCGAGACGGCCCACGCGAACGACTTCGCCGATCTTGTCGCCGCTGACGTCGGCTAGGACGATCTTGGATTGGGTCAGGTCGGGGCCAGACTCACCACCCATGGTGTCGCGGCCGTGGCAGAAGGCGCAGTTTTGTTGGAAGAGTCCTTTGCCTGCCTGAACGAGGTCGTTGCCGCCGCCTGCGGTGAGGACGGGCGATTGCGAGACAGTAAGGAAGTGAACCAAAGCGGTGAGGTCGGCCTGCGGGATCTTCTTGAAGGCCGGCATGCGGCCCTTGCCGGTGTGGATGAGATCGATGATCTTGTCATCGGTCATCTGGCGATGAATGCCGACCAATGGCGGGAAGCCGGGCAGAATGCCTTCGCGCTCTTCGCCATGGCAGATGGCGCAGTTGCGCGTGTAGACGGCTGCGCCGGGATCGACGGCGGGAGCAGAGGCGGGTGTAGCAGCCTGCGTAACTGTGCTGCCCGCTGCGGCGGAGACGGTGGGCAGATTGGATACCGTAAGGCCGGCAACGAGAACCAGAAGTCCTGCAACTGCTGCAACCTGAATTTGCTTCACTCGGAGTTTCATCATCGTCAGGAGCACTCTCATCGAAAAACGTTAGGCAGAATACTTGAAGAGCATCATGAAGCCGTAGTCCATGTGCAGTTGCTGATGGCAGTGGAGGAGCGTGTCGCCGGGATTGTCGGCGACAAAATCCACCTCCACCGTATCGAGCGGCATGATGTTGATCACGTCTTTCTTGAGTCCGCTGATCTGCTTGTCGCCGATTTTGACCACTTCAAAGGTGTGGCGGTGCAAGTGGATCGGGTGTTGATCGCCGCTGCCGTTGCGCAGGACCAAGCGATACCGCTTGCCGGCCTGCAGCATCATTGGATCCGTATTCGGCCAGGACTTGTTGTTGATAGTCCAGATGTCGAAGTTGGTGTCTTTCTTGGGGCCGATATCGCGGAAGGTCAGCGTATAGGTTTCGTCGGGTGCGGCGACGGCGGTGGTGGCGGCGAACTGGGTGTAATCCCACTCGGCGGGAGCCGGGTCTTTCCAGACTGGTGCGCCGGTTTTGCCCGCATACTCGACCACGATACCGAGGCCCATGGCGCGGGCTTTTTCGAGCGTCGAACCGAGAACCCATACCCCGGGCGAGTTCATCTCAACGATCGCATCAACGCGTTCCGCGACTGCAAGGGAAAGAACTTCAACGCTGGTAGGGTTGGGCACCGGGTTGCCGTCCATGGCGATGACTTTGAACTTGTGGCCGGGCAGGGCAAGAACGACGTTTTCCGTCGCGCTGGCGTTGAGCAGCCGCATCAACACCTTCTGGCCAGGCTTCACGCGGATCGGTTCACCGGCGCCGAGCATGTGGCCGTTGATAGTGGCGTACTTGTAGCCCACATCGGACCCTGAGGTCAGCGGCATGTTGTGCGACTGGTCGCGCATGGTCTCAACCATCGGGACGAAGGAGCCTTCCCAGTGGTGGATAGCGAGGTTGATCTCCTGATCGTACTTGCCGGGTTGATCTTTACCCTCGACAAGCAGGAAGCCAAACTGCCCCGAATAGGAGCCGACAGCAAGGTTGTCAAAGGCCGACGCATGGGTGTGATACCAGCGCGTGCCCGAGGGCTTGGGGGTGAAAGAGTAGCGCTGCGTTGCGCCGACGGCAATCATAGGCGAACCCTCTTCCATCGCGCCGTCGTTGAGCGAATCAATGGCCAGGCCGTGCCAGTGGGTCAGGTCGGCCTCGGAACCGCCGTTGGTGACGTCGATGGTCACCGGAACGCCCTCTTTGAGGCGAAGCATTGGGCCGGGAACCTGTCCGTTGTAAGCGAGGGTCTTGATCTTGACGCCTTTGCCGATATCGAGGGTGACCGGTGCAATCTTCAGGGAGTAGTCGGCTTTTCCGGTCTTGGCGGCAGCCATGGCGGCGACCCCGTTTGGAACCATGCCGTGGAGGGATTTGGCGGCGACCAGCGCGCCCGCCGCGGTAAGAAAATTCCTGCGATTCATCGGATTCAAACGGACCTCACTCCCAACACTGCTTCAATCTTGATTCTTGCAGACGCTTACAACTGCTGCGAAACCTAAACCCACCAGGCAGCCGTCGGCTGCTGCTTGATCAGAACTTCGTTGAGGAACTGCGATGCCTTGGTCAGCCCCTCGTCGGGCGACATGAGACTGTCTTCGTGCTCGATCGAGAGCACATTGTCGTATCCAAAGAGACGCAGCGTGGAGACAAACTCTTTCCACCACTCAGCGCCGTGTCCATAACCACAAGTCCGGAAAATCCAGCCGCGATTGCGCTCGTCGGTGTAGGGCTTGGTATCGAGAACACCGGTTTTGGGCAGGTTGGCTGCGTAGATCTGCGTATCTTTGGCATGCACGTGGAAGATCGCGTCGCCGAGTACACGGATGGCTGCGATGGGGTCAATTCCCTGCCAGAACATATGGCTCGGGTCGTAGTTGCAGCCGATGGCCGGGCCGGCGATCTCACGTAGGCGCAGCAGCGTTTCAGGGTTGTAGACGACGAAGCCGGGGTGCATCTCAATGGCTACGCGGACTCCATGGTCGGAGGCAAATTTGGCGCGTTCAACCCAGAAAGGCGTAACGACCTCATCCCACTGCCATTTCAGAACTTCGAGGTACTCGGGCGGCCAGGGGCAGGTGACCCAGTTGGGATTTTTGGCGGTTGGAGAGTCGCCGGGACAGCCGGAAAAGTCGACAATCTCTGTCACGCCAAGCTTTTCGGCGAGCAGGATGGTTTTACGGTTGATCTCCTGCATTTCGCCGGCGATGGCAGCATCGGGATGCAATGGATTGCCGTGGCAGCTCAGGGCGCTGATCTTGAAGCCGTTGTCGGCGATGGTCTGCTTGAAGGTATCGAGCGCAGCGGCATCCTCCAGCATGGAAAGCTTGCAGTGCGCGCTGCCCGGGTAGTTGCCCGTGGCCAGCTCGACGGTCGAGATACCCAAACCCTTCAGCTTGGTGAGCACCGCTTCAAGCGACAGGTCCGAAAGCAGCGGTGTAAATACGCCCAGTCTCATTGCCAATACTCCTGAACTCTCTGATTGAATCATTCTGGCCACAGAACTGGCCACTATACTTTCGCTCTTGTCGTATCTCCGTTATCAGGAGACGGAAACCGGCTCCCAGACGCCGCCTTTGGCGTGGCTCGCGAGCATGGCCGCGACCAGGCAGGTGGAGCGGTAACCGTCTTCGAAGGTGGGCAGCATTGAGGGCTTGGCCTCGGGCGCGCCACCCTCGCGAATCCAGGCGTAAGCGTCCTGGATGAGGTTGAAGAAGGCGTCGGACCAGCCCTGCTGATGGCCGCCGGGAAGCGAGACGTACGGCAGCACCTCGGGCGAAACCAGCGAGGGATCGCGCGGAAGAAGGCTGTTGGCCTTGTTCTGGTAGCCGATCCAGAGCTCGTTCTGCTCTTCCTGCTTCCACTTCAAAGAGGCCGCAGAGCCGTTGACCTCGAGCTGCAGATCGTTTTTGTGGCCGGGCAGAACCTGGCCTACGGTGAAAGTGCCCTTGGCGCCGCTCTCGAAGCGCAGCAGAACGGTAGCCAGATCCTCGGCATGAACTTGAACTGCAGTCTTTTCGCCGCTACCGCCGGTTGAAAAAGCCTCTCCGGAGCTGCCGGAGGAATAGCGGACCGGCACAACAGTGGTGAGCTCGGCGAGCACCGAAACGATCTTTTCTCCAGAAACATGCTCGGCCACGTCGCACCAGTGAGAGCCGATGTCGCCGAGGGCAGAGCTGGTGCCGCCCTTGGAGGGGTCGGAGCGCCAGGAGTAGACATTGGGGTTGGTCAGCCAATCCTGCAGGTAACAGCCGTGAACGAAGTTGACGCCCCCAGTCTCGCCACGGGCGATCATGCCGCGGGCCTGCTGCACAAGCGGATTGCCGCGGTAGTTGAAGGTGACGACGTGGGCCAGTCCCGAGGCCACCGCTGCATCGCGAAGCTGTTTGCCTTCTTCCGGATTCATCGCGAGGGGCTTGTCAGAGACGACGTGCTTGCCCGCCGCGAGAGCAGCCAGTGTGACGGGCAGGTGCAGGTAGTTGGGCGTGGTGTTGTGGATCACCTGAATATCAGGGTCGGCCAGCAGGGCCTTGTAATCACCGTAAGCGCGATCCACTTTGTACTCTTTTACCTTTTTCTCGGCCGAGGCCTGCGAGGAGCCGGCGATGGCGACGATATCCACATCACCAAGCCGGCGAACCGCATCCAGGTGATGCTTTGCTACGAAGCCCGGGCCAACGAGGCCCATCCCAAGTTTCTTCATCGTGGCTGACTTAACCCTTCTTTGAAAAATCGGCTGCTGTTACTGCCCTAGGTTATCGCCCTGCGGGCTTGGGGTGCGAGGCGGTCGAGCCTTCGGTCATACCCAGGGTCCATTTGATGGCTTCGAAGTACATCTTGCGAATGTCCGGGTCCTGCCAGGACTCTTCTGTGTGCCCGAGAGTCGAGTAGAAGACGCGGCCCTTACCGTACATCTTGCTCCAGGCCACGGCAAAGTCGTGGTCGTCGCGGTGAATACGCGGGTTGTTGCTGTAATCGAGCTTGCTGGCATCGAGGCTCAGCAGCACGTTGACCTTGTCGCGGGACCAGCTCTTGGGCTGATAGATTTCATCGTACTTGGTAAAGGCTGCGGGGAAGTGCTTGACCGCCGGGAAGGTAGGATCTTCGAGGACTATGGGCGCATTAAAGGTCATCCAGGGATGCTGATCAAACCAGCCGCCGATCATCTCGCCGTACTCAGGCCACTTGTAGTTGGTGTCCATGGCGGCGTGGATGCCGACAAATCCCTTCCCATCCTGTTTGACGAAGGAGAGCAGGTCGGCCTTCGACTGGTCGTCCATATCGAGCTCGCCGGTGGTGCTGGCAAAGATGACGACGTCAAAGTAGTCGAGGTTCTTGGAGTTGTTGCCCAGCTTCTTCTTGGTCAGCAGCTCGGTGTCGGTGCGGAGCATGGTGTCCCACAGGCCGCTCTCCTTGCCCATGTTGAAGATCGAGGCCATCGCGGTCGAGATCGAGTCATGCTCAAAGCCCTTGGTCTGGGCGATCACCAGGACGTGCTTGAGATGGGTCGGCTTCTCGTGGGGCACCGGGGGCCGCGACGTTGGATCGAAGGTCTGCGCATGCAGAGCGAGGGGAAGAACGGCCGCGGCGGACAAAAGAGCTAGGCGCGCGAGGATGGTACGACGGGCGGGCTTACAGGCGGGCGAGTAGGCAGACAAGGAGACTCCTCGAAAACTTGAAGATGGGAAGATGCCGGAGCGTGCCAGGGAGCTGGATTCAAGAACAAGGAGCGAATTTCGTGCGGGAAAATCCGTTCGTATTGAACTCCAACCGCTTTTTCCGTTCGGGGGAATTCTAGTGAGCTTTGCTCAATCGCGCAATCTGGCAAATCGAATTACTAAAATCTCTTCTGTTTTCAGCGCTTTGATTTTGGGACGGCTTTGCGGAAGCAGAGTAACCGCTTACGGCAAAGCAAAGGCAACGTAGGCCGCACCCTGGGGTCCTTTCCTGTCCCGCAGACCGCTTGTCGCAATAACCAGGAATTGCTTGCCGTCGACGGTGTAGGTGGCAGGGGTCGCGTTGCCCGCGTAAGGCAGATCAGTTTGCCAGAGCAGCTTGCCGTTCTGCGCATCGAAGGCGCGGAGCTTGCGGTCGTAAATGGTCGCGCCGATGAAGAGGACACCGCTGGCGGTAAGCACCGGACCGCCGTAGTTTTCGGTGCCGGTCGTATCCATGCCCTTGGCGGCCAGCTCCGGGTAGTAGCCGAAAGGGATCTTCCAAAGGTATTTGCCCGTATTCAGGTCGATGGCATTCAGAGTGCCCCACGGAGTGGAAACGGCAGGGTAGCCATCGGGATCGAGGAATTTGCGGTAGCCGGTAAAATTGTAGCGGTCCTGATGCGCAGGCGGAGTTTCGGGGGTTAGCTCTTTTTTGTCGGCTGCAACTTCTACAGGGGGAGCACCGAGGAAGCGGAAGAGGGCGGCCATCTCCGACTCGCTGATCCTGGTGAAGGCCGGCATACGGCCTTTGCCCATGTGGATGACTGCCAGCGTCTGTTCGTCGGTGAGACGGCTGCGCACCCCGAAAAGGCTGGGGAAATAGGGCGCACCCATACGGTCGTCGCCGTGGCAGATAGCGCAGTTCCTCGCGTAGATCTTCGCTCCTGCGGGGTCTTTGCCGCCGCTGTCGGCAATGGCCGCGGAGGAGGCCGCGGGATCGACATCTGAATGAAGGTAGTCAAGCAGTGACTGGACCTGCTTTTCGGCAAGATTTGGATTCGACGGCATGCGGCCCTTGCCGCCGCGGATGGTTTCTGCGACCTGTTTGGCGGGCATGGTGCTGAAAATCTTGTCCAGCGCAGGAAAGGCGGGCGGATTGCCTTTGCGGTCGGCTCCGTGGCACATGGCGCACTGGCTCTGGTAGAGCTGTGCTCCGGGGGTGCCGCCGCGAGGAGCCTCGACGAGCCCGCCTAGCCAGGCCATCTCCGATGCGTTCACATAGAGAATACCCTTTTGCGGATCCACCGCCGGGCCGCCCCACTCGCCGCCACCGTCGAAGCCGGGAAAAACGATAGTCTGTTTGCCGACCGTGAGAGGGATAAACTGTCCATCGCTGCGCAGCTTCTTGAACTCCTCTACCGCCCAGGCATGGGCCTCGGGGCTGCGGTTGGTGAGCGAATCTGCCGTCACCCGCTGGCGTGCATAGGGTTCGGGAGCGAGCGGGAGGGGCTGCGTGGGCGAAGTCACCTCACCCGGCACATCGGAAGCTGGGTAAGGCCGCTCTTCAATCGGAAAAAGCGGCTTGCCGGTAACGCGGTCAAAGAGAAAAACAAAGCCCTGCTTGCTGGTCTGGGCCACGGCATCCACCAGCTGGCCGTCATGGCGAACCGTCACCAGCGCCGGAGGCGAAGGAAAATCGCGGTCCCATACATCATGATGCACACCCTGGAAATGCCAGAGTTTTTTGCCGGTAGCAGCGTCGAGAGCCAGCAGACAGTTGGCGTAGAGATCGTCGCCTACGCGCTCCGCGCCATAGAAATCCGGCACAGCTGAGCCAGTCGGCGCGAAGACGATGCCACGTTGCTCATCGAGCGCAAAACTGGGCCAGTTGTTGGCCGCGCCTGCGTCCTTCCAGGCGCCGTCAGGCCACGTCTTGTAACCCTCTTCGCCGGGATGAGGAATGGTGTGGAAACTCCAGGCGAGCTTGCCGGTGACGACGTTATAGGCGCGGATATCTCCGTGCGGTGCGGGCTTAACCTCGTTAGTGCGGAAGCCTGAAATCAGCAGATCTTTGTAGAGGACACCCGGGGTAGTCATCGCCACATTGTTTTCTTCGTACGGATTGCCGAGGTCCTTGCGCATATCGATTCGGCCGCCGTCGCCAAATGTAGCGATAGGCTTGCCCGTAGATGGATCAAGCGCATACAGGAAGTTCATGATGTAGGCAAAGAGGCGTTTTTCGCCATTGGGACCGACCCAGAGGTTAAAGCCGCGACTGGGCTGGCCACCGGTGACGCCAGAGTCGAACTTCCAGAGCTGCTTGCCAGTGGCTGCATCAAGAGCTACCACCTGCAAGGCCGAGGTATAGCCATAGAGAGTGTGCCCCGCGATCAGCGGATTGGTCTGCAAGCCTCCATCAGCCCCCGCATCGAAGCGCCAGACCTGACGGAGCAGATGTACGTTGGATTTGTCGATCTGCGTGAGTCCGGAGAAATGCCTGCCATTGACGCCACCGTTGTAAGCCGACCAATCCTGCTGCGGCGCCGGGGCAGGCTTATGCGCCGCATCGACGTGCAGCTCAGGCGAGAAGACTGGCCACGCAAGCAGGCTCAAGGCAAGGCATGCAAGCGCGGTGCGCTGTGAAATGGAATGGACTCGTCCGGCCTGCATTTTCAATGCACCCGTTATACCCGATGACAGGCAGGGCGCGATACGGGAGAGCTCTCAGAGATAGCCGGCGTTGCAGCAAAACTGAAAAGGCCGCCGCTGCACCTGAGCAGCGGCGGCCCATCCCATTTGTGGCTATTGCGTGGTGAAGGTGGTGAGCACGCCGGTCGAGTAGTCCGGATTGCCCGCGACGTCGGTGATATACCAGTTAGGCGCTGCATAGACCACGTCATAGATCGTGGCCGCGCTCAACGGAGCAGCCGGGGTAAGCTTCACCGACGCGTGATTGGCAGTAAAGGTGATGGTGGTCGCAATCACCGCCGACGTGTTGTGGTTGCGTAGATAGATGTGAGCGCCATCGATGAGGATGGTGTTCATCGCCTCGTTGAAGTTGACGGTGATGCCTGGGGTGGTCGCGTTGACAGCAGTTGCACCGCTGGCAGGCACGACCGAGGTAACACTCGGGCTGACCCAGTCGAAAGTCGACCCGGTGGTGAAAGTGCTTGTCGCGGCGGTTACGGAGTTGCCGGTGTAATCCTTCGCTCCCGAAACCGAATACGTGTAGGTCGTATTGGGTTGCAGCAGATAGGGCAGCTGCACCGTCAGCTCGGTATTTCCGATGTTCTGCGAGAGGGTAATGGGCAGCGCGCTGCCGCCGTTTGGCGTGAGGGTAATCGAACCCAGCGAGTTGGGCGCGAGCGGCTCGCTAAAGAGCAGGCCAAGGCTGGTGTTGCTCCACGGGCCGCCAATCAGGTTAAGCGGCACGTTGGTTGCGCCGTTAGCCGGATTCGCCTGCACTAGGGTCGGTCCGACACTGCTGGGACCCGTGCCGGTAGTGAAGAGGTCGATGGCATTCGACTGTCCGTTGCCGGTGAGGTCGATGCCGCCGCCGCAGTAGTAGTAGTACTGCGTGCTCGCAGCCAGCGCAGCATTGGGTGTCATGGTCATCGACAGCAGATCTGCCGAGAAGTGGAAGGTGACCGGAACATGCGCATTCGTTGCATAGCTGTAGAGGTAGGTGTTGGCCTGCGTGATGCTGCTCGGGTCCATTGCCTCCGAATAGCGGCAGGTGAAGGATGCGTTGGTGTCGATACCGGTCGTTCCATACGGGAAGTCCTGGGTGACCGTCGGCGTGTTGTAGTTGGGCGTGGCAGCCGTGGTGAACTGCGTATTCAACGCCGTGAAGGCATTGCCTGCGTAGTCGAGCAGACCATTGGTGCTGATCTGGATGACGCTGGATGGAGGCAGCGGGTTAACCGGCGTGAAGTTGGCTCCGGTGATATCGCCATTGGTGGTTACAAAGGACCAGGTCCCCGGAATGGCGCCGCCGCTGGTGATCTGGACATTCGTCGAGTTGATGGTGGTACGGTCTGCCGGCTTCGAGAAGGTGAAGCGGATATAACCGTTGGTGCCTACGTTGACCGAGCCATCCGGCGGGCCCACGGTCACGGTGCCAGGCGTGCTGTCTGCAGCCGCAGCTGTGGTGAAGTAGGTGGCGTAGCAACTGTTCACCGCCGGCACGTTGTTCGTGCCCTTCACCGAAGTGTTGGAGCACACGTAGTAGGTAGTGGACGGTGCCAGCGCCGAGTTCGGGATGAGCCGAACGATATTCGGTGCAGGCTGGCTGATCGCAACCGGCACTGAGCCGTTGACGAAGGCCACGTTGCCGGCAAGTGTCGCTGCACTGATCGGTTGGCTGTACACAATATCCACCTGGGCGTTGGTGGGCACGTTCGTGCCTCCATAGCTCGGGCTGACAGCTACGACCTGGGGCGCCGCGGTAGCAGCGTTAACCGAGGGCACCATGTAGAACGTGCCGCTGTTGCTGTTGAAGACATCACCATAGATGTCGTAGACGTTGGAGAAGAACCACTGCACCACACCATCGGCTGGGAACGGAACGCTTGGCGTGAACTGCAGTTCGTAACCACCGGCGACTGACTGCGTTGTGCCTGCGTAGACCTGTCCGTTGACAACAACAGTGAGGTTACCGGCGATGCTCGACGGATCGACCGGTCGGTTGAGGTAGAGGGTGAGCAGCGAGCTGACAGGGACGCCAGTCGCATTGGCCGCAGGACTTGTTCCCTGGACGCTGCCATTGCCGCCGGCCGGGTTGCTGGTAGTGGTGAAGGTGCTGTTGAAGGCCGTGGCGAGTGTATTGCCAGACGGATCGGTGATGCCGCCCGCGGGGAACGAGATCGTGTAGACCGTTCCCGAAGCCAGCGTACCGGAGTTGAAGGTGAGCGTACGGTTGTCGGCAGACATCGTGATGCTGCCGCGCACCGCAACTGTCTGACCCGCAAAGAGCAGCGCATTGTTGGTGTTGTTGTACACGCTGTACGGGTTGATCGACTTGTTGAAGGTCACCGAGACCGACGAGTCTGGGCGTACGCCGGTGGCATTGCTCGCCGGATTGACCGACAGAACATGGAGCGCCGAGGTATCGACCGTGCCCGCGTTGACGGTGAAGGAAATCAACTGCTGGCCATAGCAGCCGCCGTTGAGGAAGACGTCTCCAAGCACGTCGCTTGGGCCGCCGCACTCGCCCATGTAGATCTGTGCGCCAGCCGGGTACGGACTGGTCGGCGTGAAGGTGACCTGCGCGCCGCTGACCGCGTAGGTTCCGGCCAGGCCGTTGTTGCTGTTCCAACCGTTCATGACCAGCAACGTGTTGCTGTTGACCGTAGCCGGGTTGAGGATCTGGCTAAAGGTAAGGATGATCGGCTGCGTATTCGACACACCGGTCGCACCGAACGGTATGTTCGTGCTGAGGAGCGTGAGCCCGGCGGGCGACGCCGCGGTACCGGTCGTAAAGGTGGTGTTCAAGGTGGTAACCGTATTGCCGTTAGCGTCCTTGAATCCACTGACCTTGACCTTGTACGTGATACTCGCCGAGAGCGCCGCGGTAGGCGTAAAGGTGAGCGTCGTGTTGCTAGTGAGCACTACTGTTCCGGCAACAGGATGGTTAAGGTTGTCGGTCACCTGGAGCGAGTTCTGGTTCCAGCTTGTCGGATCGATCTGCGCGCTGGAGGTGGCGACAACCTGGGCATTCAATGGAATTGCAGTAGCTCCATTGACTGGGCTGACGCTGACCGTGGGAGCAATCACCGAGGTGCCGCTACCCGTGTAGAAGTAAGAGTCGAGCTGGTTGCCGTAGTTGCCGTTTTGGTCCAGATAACCGCAGCATGCCTGGAAGTGGTAACGGGTGTTGGGCTGCAGAGGAGATACGGGCTGCATCGTCAACTGCATCGCATTGGCAGAGAGCGACAACGAGACAGGAATCAACTGACCGGTGTCGTAGAGGAACAAGCGCATCGTGCCTGCCGTCACGCTGATCGGGTTGACCGGCTTGCTGAAGACCATCTTGATGATGGCGTTGGTGCCGACTGTCGAGTTGTAGGCAGGCGAGTAGGTGACGACCGACGGAGCTACGATATCGAAGGTCGCGCCAGTGGTGAAGCTGTTGGTCACGGTTGCTACCGCGTTGCCTGCCGGATCTTTTACTCCAGCGAAGGTCACCAGGTAGGTGGTATTGGGCTTCAACGGCTTCTGCGGAGTGATCTGGATCACCGTGTTGCCTGCAGTGAGTGAAGCCGCAGAAGCTATGGTGCTGCCGCCTGTCGAAAGTTTGACAGCGCTCAGCGTGTTCGGATCGAGCGGAGCATCGAACTGTGTCTGGATGATGGCGTTGACGCCGATTCCGGTGGCACCGTTGATGGGGTTGAACAGGGTTGCAGTGGGAGCAGCAGCTGCCACTGTGAAGTCGGCATAGAAGTAGAACGAAACGCCCTGCACCGTATTACCGGCCAAATCGGTGCCGCCGTTAGCCGAGAAGTAGTACTGGCGTCCGGCAGCGAGTGGCGCGCTGGGTACGAGGTAGGCTGTCGACTGATCGGCGCTCCAGGACAGAGTCGCGGCAATGTTCGTACCAAGCAGCGCGTCGTAGATGCGAATGTTGTTCGAGTTGAACGTCGTCACATCCATCGATTCGCTGAACTGTGTAGTGATCGATGTGTTTGTCGGCACTACTTCATTGGCTGCAACGCTGGTCGAGACGACATAGGGCGCGTTGTAGTCGGACCCAGGAGCAGTCTGGAAGTTGGAAGTAAAGTTCACAGGGTTGCCCACAGGATCAAGCACCCCAGTGAGTTTCATCACCAGGTTGGTGCTGGCCGGCAGAGGTGCATTGGGCACGAACTCGACGCGCGTGTTACTCGAGTTGAACCAGTAGCTGCCCGCAAGCGGTGTTCCGGAGTTGGTGACCTGGAACGTTGTGCTGTTAACACTGACCGGATCGATCCCCTTGTTGAAGATGACACCGGGCTGCACATTGACGCCGACGTTTGTCGAGCCATTGAACGGCACAGCGCTGGTGACTGCGGGCAAGGTATTGTCCGCGCCAGCACCGGTGTAGACATACCAGTTCGTTGCCGCAGCGGGCACACTGGTAGAGCTGTGCAGGCCGGCAGTGATGTAGACGTAGTAGTAGACGCCAGGGCTTAGTGGGCTGCTGGGCACCATGCGGACCTGGTTCGGCTTTGGCATCGTGTAGGCGGCAGGCACGTGCAGTCCATTTGCCGAGTTGTACAGATAGATGTTTGTGCTTGTGACGGTTGCGGCATCGAGCGGCGTATTGAACTGCAGGTCGAAGAACGTATTCGTCGCAACTGGGTTGGAGTAGGCCGACGGCGACGACACCTGTACCGCGGGCACCAGCGTGCTCGTGTCCTTGGCGATGTAGTAGTAGCCGGAGTTGGGGTTGATGATCGTGCCATATGTGGTGTCGGTAAGGCTCGAGGTTGTCCACCACTGAACCAGCGCTCCCGGCGTAAACGGCGTGGTAGGAGTGAAGACCAGCGAATAGCCGCTATCCAGCACCTGCACCGTTCCGGAGATGGGCACATTGTTCTGCGCTACCTGCAGGCCTGCCGCAGCGCTCGAAGCGTTGATGGGCAGGTTGCTGAAGAGCACCAGCGGAGCGTCAGCCGCAATGTTGTTGCTGCCCGTGCCCGGTCGCGCGTCGATGATCGTGCCGTTGGTATTGGAGTCGTAGTAAGTGGTCGAGAATTCGCTGCTGAAGTTCGTCAGCGCATTGCCGGACCAGTCTTTAATGCTGTTGTTGATGAAGGCCGTCATCACCGAGCTGGCAGGCAACGGATAGCAGTTGAACTGCAGCGTGTCGTTATCCTGCGAACGGCTGAAGCTGGTGCACCACGGGCTCTGCGAATCGCCATTGAAGAGGGCGAAGTTAATGGCAGGAGTGTTGATCGTTCCAGGGTTGAAGGAGCGATTGAAGGTCGCCGTCACAGGAGAACGGAGACCGACATTGGCCGCGCCAAAGGCTGGCGTGAAGGCCGAGACCTGGAAGGCCGAGCCCGGAGGCGTGACCGTGCCGCCAGTGGTGAACTGCAGCCACTGAAGTCCATAGCATCCAGGATAGGTATCGCCCGCCGTATCGTACGGGCCATTGCAGTTGCCTACGTAAATGGTGGTATTGATCGGGAACGGGCTGCTGGGCGTGAAGACGACCTGGCTTCCGCTGACGACATAGTTGCCGGAGATGATCTGGTTGCTGTTCCAGCCGATCATGACAGGCAGCGTGCTCGAGCTGACCGTTGCCGGATCGAGCGGATGGTTGAAGTTGAGGGTAATGGTCGTGTTGGTAGCCACGGCCGCCGCTGCATTGGCGGGCGTGCTGCTGACCAGCGAGAGGTTGCCGGTAAAGCTGGCGCCGCAGCTCTCGATACGCGCCTGCAGACGGAATGCCTCATAGCTGTTGTCTGTCGAGCCCCACTGTAGCGAGAGCGTGTTCAGGCCTGCGACGAGGCTTGCCGAGGGCAGCGGAATCGCTAGCGGGAACAGACTGCTGGTGGCGCTGATCTGCGAGGTGATCGCTGTGCCGTTGAGCAGCAGCGTGCCGTTGTCGTCGATGCCGACGCTGCCCACCAGGCAGAGGTTCGTCAGCGTGTAACCGGTGAGGTCAAAGGTGGTGGAATACGTGCCCAGCGTGTTGCCTGTGGTGCTGTTTGGATTGAGAGTGACCCAGTCGGATGCTGGTCCGTTTGCCGGCCATCCGGAGTACCATCCGGTGTCGCCCGGCCCGACCACCTGCAGAGGCTGCGTAGTGCTCGACCCATTGGGCTTGACGACCCAGTGCGCGTCGTTGGTGTTGTTGACGGTGATCAGGTTGTTCGATGCGTTGAAGCCCGTCGAGAGGATAACCGGCGCGACCGAGTTCGACGTGGTGAAGGTAGTGGTTAGAGTGGAACCGGCAAGCTGCGAGAGGTCTTTGTAGCCGTTGACGGTGACCGTAAACTGCGTGTTGCCCGCAAGGATAGCCGTAGGCACAAAGGTCAGAGTCATCTGATCCGCGCCGAGTGTGTTCGTTCCCGGAACGACGGTGCCGCCTGAGGTCTTCTTCAGGTGAATGGCGTTCGCCGTGAGCGGGTCGATAGGCTCATTGAAGTGAACGACAATCTGTGCGTTGATCGGCACAGAGGTTGCGGTATTTGCCGGGAAGATGCTCGCCACCTGCGGAGGCACAACCGAGGCTCCCGCACCAGTGGTGAAGTAGCCGTTGGCGCCGTTCAGATAGTTACCATCCAGGTCAAAGTTGCCGCTACCCATGTGCAGGTAGTAATAGGTATTCGGCAGCAGTGGAGCATTCGGCGCAAAGGTTGCGCTCTTGGCGTCTGCCGCCAGCGTTACCGCGCCCAAAATGTACTTCCCTGTGTCGGCGTTGTAAAGCAGCAGGCTGCTCGGGTTGATGTCGATCGGATTCATCGGCTTCGTAAAGAGAACGCGCGGCACGATGTTCGTGCCCACGTTGGTCTGGCCGCTTACGAAGTCGAAGCTCGCGTTGCTGGTGGCCGTATCCGTACCGGCGCCAGTAGTAAAGGTGAAGGAACCGGGAGTCAGTGCGTTACCTGCTGTATCTGTAAGCGCAGAGCTGTAGGCCACAGTGTAGACAGTGTTTGCCGTCAGCGGAGCCGTCGGAGTAAAGGTCAGAATAGTGCCCGGTCCCCAGCAGCAGGTGGGTTGGCTGTTCCAACTGTAAGATCCAGCAACCGCCGAAGCGCCGGCCTTCAAGATCAGTCCGGCCTGTGTCGACTGGTTCATATCTGCGCTGAACTGCACCTGAACAACCGCATTGGTGCCAACGCCCGTCGTGCTCGCTGGCGGATTCACGGCTATAACCACAGGCGGCGTAGTGTTGGCCGAGAAGGTGCTGTAGAGCGTCGTCGCATAGTTGCTAAAGGCGTTGCCAGCCGCATCCTTGATGGTGTTGGTCAACTGGAAGTAGTAAGTGGCATTCACAGCCAGCAGTGCACTGGGGCTGAAGGTCACAACGCGGCCTGTCGCATCGACAGTTACAGTTCCCGTAACCGGGAGGTAACCCGAACTGGGGTTGCTCGTGAGATACAGCAGCACCGAACTGGTAGTCAGAGTGGTGCGATCCATCGGCTGGCTGAAAACCGCGGTGATATCGCTGTTGATGGGCATGCCGCCGGCATTGGCGCCGGGACTGAGTGAGATGACAGTGGGCGGGGTGACCACAGGCGGCTGGATGGTGAACCCGCCAACGACATGCTCTACCTCAGCGCCCGTCGTAACCACTACATCCTGCGGACCAACCGTAGCACCGGCCTGGATCGCGGCGCTCGCGGTGAGTGTCGTGGTGTTCCCGACAGCCACTGGACCTGAGGCTCCGAGAGCCGCTCCGCCTACTGCAATCTGCGGACCGAAGCTAACCTTGGTGGTTGCACCCCAGTTGGTGTACTGGCCTTTGATCGTTACGGAAACAGTGTTGCCCGGCGCGCCGATATTGGGCGTGATCTGGATAACCACAGGCGTTCCCGCGGTTACGCTGAAGGCATTGTTCAGAGTGACATTCTGGCTGTTGGTTGTAACGGTGATATCGCGGTTGCCTACAGTTGCGTTTGCAGCTACGGAGATATTCGCCGTCAACTGCGTCGCGCTCGAGACAGTCACCAGATTGACCGTGATGCCGCTGCCAAAACTGACCGTCGAAACACCCTGCACGAAGCTGGTGAACTGGCCATTGACGACGACATTGGCCGTAGTACCTGCCTGTGCAAACGTCGGCGACGTGGTGAGCAGAGCGGGCACACCTGCCAGTACAGTGAAGCCTCCCGTGATCGAGGCAGTCTCCGCGCCTGTTGTTACAGAGACATTGCGCGAACTGAGCGTAGCCGTCGGGCTGATGGTGATGTTGGCAACCGCGGACGTAGCACTGCTCACTGCCAGCGAATTGACCGTGATGCCCGTACCAAAGCTAGCCGTGCTCGTGCCATTTACAAAGTGCGTGAACTGGCCGGTGAGCGTGACGTTAATCGTCGTGCCCTGAGTCCCCGTCGGCGGGCTGACGGTAGAGATGTTTGCGGTGCCTCCTGAGACGGTAAAGCCACCAAGAATCGTCGCGGTCTCGCCACCTGTGGTCAGCGTCACGTTGTACGCGCCCAGTGTGGTTGAACTGGGAATGGTGATGTTCACCGTTGCATGGAGAGCATCCGTGACAGTGACTCCGGTGACCGAAATGCCTCCACCAAAGGCTGCTGTTGTGATGCCGTTGAGGAAGTGCGTCTGGCTGCCGACAACTGCGATGGCATAAGAGTTGTTCTGGTTGCCGGTCGCAGGGGTTAGGCTCTGAATCGCGGCCGGACCTTGCGTAACCTGGAAGCCGTTGGTGAGAGACACAACTTCGGCTCCAGTAGTCACAGACACATTGCGATAGCCGAGTGTCGTTGTCGGCTGCACGGTGATGTTTGCAACCGCGGACGTAGCGCTGTTGACGGTTACGGAGTTGACGGTGATGCCAGTGCCAAAGCTGGCGGTGCTTGTTCCGTTGACAAAGTGCGTGAAGACTCCGGTGAGCGTCACGTTCTCTGTCTGGCCTTGCGTGCCCGTAGAGGGAACTGCAGCAACAAGCTGAGGCTGTGTCTGCGTAATGGTGAATGCGTTGACCTTCGTCGCAACCTCACCAAGCGTGGTCGTAGTGACCGTAACCTGGCCCGGAGCCGCGTTGAGATTCACCGTGATGTTGGCAGTGATGTTGGTCGCCGAATTGACGGTGTAACTGTTGATCAGCACATTGGGGAATGTCAGTTGTGTAACACCCTGCTGCCAGTGCGTATTGATGCCGTTGATGTTCACTGTCGCAAGCGTTACGCCCTGCCCGCCGGTCGCGGGGGAGACGCTATTGACCACTGCCGGCCCAGGTGTAACATACAGTGCGTTCGGCAGAGAGAGCACCTGCGTGCCTGTCGAGACGGTGAGGTTACGGTAGCCGATATTCGTTGTCGGTTGAATGAATCCAGACACAGTGAGCGTGCTGTCGCCCGTCACCACCACGTTGGTCAGCGTAACCCCAGGGCCGAGATCCACCGTGGGCGGAGTCGCGAGCCAGTGCGTAGCCTGGCCAAGAATGGTGAAGATCACACTTCCCTGCTGAGGAGCAGATCCAGGACCGGAGGAGAGAATCAGCGGAGTTCCAGCCTGGATGACGAAGCCATTACTGATGGTCGCAATCTCACCCAGCGTCGTCGCCTGCGCGCTGGTAGCTCCGATGGGGGCAAGAGCAGGCAATGCGAGCGTGACCGTGGCGTCCGTAGCGCTGTTCACTACAGCCGACGTGACCACGATGCCAGAGCCAAAGCTAAATGTGGTCGCTGGACTCCAGTGCGTGTTCTGGCCTGTCACATGCACGGTGATGGTCGTGCCCTGCAGAGCGGTGTTGGGAGTAACGGCAGAGATGAGCGCGAGGCTCGGCGTGACCGAGAATCCTGCACCGCCAACCGGCACGCCCTGCGTCGTGGCAACGACACTGCGGCCGCCCAGCGTCGCGAGTTGATCGATGCTGATGCTCTGCGTGGCGATCGTAGGTCCTAGAATCGTCGGCGCACCATTGACCATAATTCCCTGGCCAAAGTTGAACGACGTCGTATTGTCAAATGTCGTGAACTGACCAATGACATTGACGGTAAGGTTCTGCGCACCCTGTAGGCCCGATCCTGGGTCCACGATGCTCAGTGTAGGCACACTGACGACCACGTTGAAGTTGGCGCTGTCCTGCTCGGTTCCATAGCTGGTACCGGGGGTAGTGAAGACAATCAGATTCGTCTGCGCATGCGTTGCCGTGATGGTGATATTGGCGCGAGCACTCGTCGGGCTGATGACCTGGAACGTATTC
>Ga0105248_10000829_pt1 | contig 34741 bp, 41 predicted proteins | sample KBSS34metaG_FD_81524 | JGI IMG/M metagenome (GOLD analysis project Ga0105248, IMG submission 81524) | Switchgrass rhizosphere microbial communities from Kellogg Biological Station, Michigan, USA - KBS S3-4 metaG | ecosystem: Host-associated > Plants > Roots > Rhizosphere > Soil | place...
CGGTCTCGACGGAGAGCTCGAACCGGTCGAGGGCCGGCCGGTCGGCCGCGAGATCGGCCGGCGGCAGCGCGCTCGCGAGATTGCCGGTGGCGACGAGCAGCTGCGGCGCAAGCTCGAGGAGGCGACCCCGCGCGGCATGCACGTCGAGCAACGTCTCGCGCACGCCGCCGAGCGAGGCGAGCCCTGCGTCGAGCATGGTCCAGCCGTTCGCGGCGGCGAACGCGCGTTCTGCGCCTTGGGCCGAGCTCGCCGCGGCGCGCTGCTTCGCGATCTCGGCGCGGCTCGAAGCGAGCCGGTCGAAAGCCGCGGCGTCGCCCGCGACCGCGCCGCGCGCGTCCGCCCGCGCTGCCTGCGCGCTCACGAGCAACGTACCGAGCCCCGAGTCGCCTCCCGCGGCTCCCTCGCCGCCGAGCCAAAGCCATGCGGCGACGGCGGCGAGCGCGATCGCAAGAACGATCGCGACCGGCGGCAACACCTTGGGCCACGGAGTCGATTTCGCCATTCTTTCGTTCCAGCCCTAAGCGCTACGCGCTTTCGGCGCCTCGCCGGCCATCAAGAACTGCTCGTCCGCGAGCAGCTTGGACAGACTGAAGCGAGGCCAGACCTCCCCGCCGCGACGATAGCACCCTTCTAAATAGTGTTCGCAGCGAATCACGCCCGCCGGTGCGTCGGCGTGATACTCGTTCGTCCCGAAGCGTCGAAACCCGAGCACCTCGTCGATGATCAGCCCGGTCGGCACGTCGCGGCTCGCGACGATCAGGATTCGCGCCTGGCGTTCCGCGGCGGCGCTGCCCGCGCCGAGGAACGACTTCAGATCGACCACGGTGAGTAGCTGACCGCGCAGGTTCGCGATGCCGCGCAGCCACGGCTTCGCGCCTGGGACGCGTGTGACCTGATCCGGCACCGGCAACACCTCGCGGATGTCGCCGCGCGCGGCAGCGAAGCGCTCGGCACCGAGCCTGAAACCGATGCCGACCCATTCGTCGGCCGCGGCGGGCGCACCCTCGCGGGCGGCGATCGCCGCCTTTGCGCGGCGCTCCAGCTCCAACAACAGGTCGAACGGCCGGTCTACGAGAGCTTGGAGGTTCAAGCGCGCGGCCCTTCGTTGCGTTCCAGGACCTCCTGGGCTTTGGCGACGAGCACGGCTTCCGAGACCGGCTTGACGAGATAATCGACGGCGCCTTGTCGCATTCCCCAAATGCGGTCGCTTTCCTGGTCCTTGGTCGTGATCATCACGACCGGTATCGATTTCGTTTGCGGGTCGCGCGTCAGCGAGCGCGTCGCCTGGAAGCCGTTCACGCGCGGCATCACGACGTCCATGAAGATCAGGTCGGGCCGCACTTCGCGCGCGAGGCTCAAGCACTCGGAGCCGTCCGCGGCCGAAACCGTGTCGAACCCGTGCTTCTCGAGGGCCGTCTTCAAGACGTGCACCTCGGTCGGTGAATCATCGACGATCATGATCAACGCCATACGTCCGACCCTACCCCGTCACTTGACCACGTGGCTATGGATCGCCCCGAGCAACTCGTCCTTCGTAAAGGGCTTGGTCAGATACTGCTCGGAGCCGACGAGACGCCCTCGAGCCCGGTCGAACAAGCCGTCCTTGCTGGACAACATGATCACCGGCGTGTCCTTGAACGTCTTGTTGTGCTTGATCAGCGAGCAGGTCTGATAGCCGTCGAGCCGCGGCATCATGATGTCGACGAAAATGATGTCGGGGCGATGGTCCGCGATCTTCGATAGCGCGTCGAACCCGTCGACGGCGGTGAACACTTGGCACCCTTCCTTGGCCAAAAGGGTCTCCGCCGTCCTGCGGATCGTCTTGCTGTCGTCGATGACGAGGATTTTCAGGCCTGCCAGGTCGCTCTTTGGATTCGCCGCGCTGGACACCTGCTTGCCTCCACCTTGAGATCTGCTCGGACCTGTCACGCTACCCCCGGACAACGGGCCTTTTAACATATCGGCTCGACGCCTTCCATCGATGTGCCGCGGACGAGACGGCTCTGCGCGCCACTTCGGACGCGGGCCTTGAGGTCGAGAAATCGGGGTATCGTAGCGTCGCGCGTTTCGACGAAACTGTGAACTCGCACTCATAAGAGGAATGGCGATGACCGAGTCTCGGCCCGTTTTGGGCGTCGTGATGGATCCGATCGAGACGATCAAGCCGAGGAAGGATTCGACGCTCGCGATGATGCTCGCCGCGCAGAGGGCCGGTTGGTCGCTCGTTTACTTCCGCCAGCACGACCTCATGGTCCGCGACGGCGCGCCGCTCGGCGCAGGGCGCCACGTCGAGGTCCGCGACGACCCCGACGAATGGTTCGCTCTCGGCGGCTCCTGGAGCGGCGGGCTCGAGCAGCTCGACGTGCTGCTGATGCGCAAGGACCCGCCGTTCGACATGGAGTACATCTACACGACCTACATCCTCGAGCTCGCCGAGCATCGGGGCCTGCTCGTCGTCAACAAGCCGTCGAGCCTGCGCGACATCAACGAGAAGGCTTATACGGCATGGTTCCCGCAGTGCACGCCGCCGAGCCTCGTGACCCGCTCGCGCAACGAGCTGCTCGCGTTCCTGGCCGAGCACGGCCGGATCGTGCTGAAGCCTTTCGACGGCATGGGCGGGCGCTCGATCTTCGTCGTCGGCACCGGCGACCTGAACGTCAACGTGATCATCGAGACGCTCACCGACAACGGCGAGAAGTTCACGCTCGCTCAGCGCTTCATCCCCGAGATCGCGCACGGCGACAAGCGGATTCTCTTGATCGACGGCGAGCCGATCGACCACGCGCTTGCGCGGATCCCGGCCCCCGGCGAGCACCGCGGCAACCTCGTGATGGGCGCGAAGGGCGAAGGCCGCCTGCTCACGGAACGCGACCGCTGGCTGTGCGCCCAGGTCGGGCCCACGCTGCGCGCGAAGGGCGTGATGTTCGCGGGCCTCGACGTGATCGGCGACTACCTCACCGAGATCAATGTGACGAGCCCGACGGGAATCCGTGAGCTCGATCGCCAATTCGGCATCGATATCGCTGCTAAGCTGATCGCCGCGATCGGCGGGAAGCTTCGCGACACGGGGCGGGCGGCCGTGGGCCGCCGCTGACCGTCGTCCCCGGAAGGGTCAGATATAATCCCCAGCCGATCGATGCCGATGGAACCTCAACCGACTCGGAGCTCGGCGCGCCCGGCGATCAATGATCGCCTCGGCTCCACGTTGTTTCTCGCCGCGCTCGTGCACGGCATCGTGATCCTCGGCGTCACCTTCACCATCACGACGTTCGACGACGATCGCGCTCCGCCCTCGCTCAACGTCACACTGCTCGTCGATGGCCGCGACGAGCCGGCGCCCGAGAAGGCGGACTTCATCGCGAACCGGAACAGCCAGGCGGTCGGCGTGGCCGCGAAAGGTCTGCACGCGACGACCGCGTTATCGGCGAACGAGCCGATCGCGCAGGTGGGCAGCCCCGAAGGCGCGGACCTCACCGACGGCGCGCCGCGCGAGCTCGTGCCGAGCGCCGATGAGCTCGTGAGCCGAGGGCGATCCGAAGCCGTGGATGCGACGCCGCAGCCGACCGACGATCCGTCCGACGTGCGCCGCAAGGCCGCGGCGTTGGTCGACGCAATCGCGGCCCAGACGTCCGCGGCCGAGCTCGGGCTGCGCGCGGAGCTTCCGAGCGGCGACGACGAGCGGCGCACGTTGTACGCGACGCCGAGCGCGCAGCAATCGATTCTCGCCGAGTACCTCGAGGGATGGCGGGCGCGGGTCGAGCGGATCGGCACCGCAAATTATCCGACGCGGTTCTTGGGCGGTCCCGACCATGGCCGGCCGACGCTCGAGGTCACGATTCGCGCCGACGGCTCTCTCAAGGACATCGTCGTGCGCCGGTCGTCGGGCGACAAAGCGCTCGATCAGGCCGCGCTCAAGATCTTGAGGCTCGCGGCGCCGTTCGACCCGCTGCCGCCGAACATACGGAAGGATTACGACATCCTGCGTTTCGCATACGACTGGGACTTCTTCGACAGCGCCCGCAAGACCGCCGCGCGAGCGCAACCCGAGGAGAGCAACTGAGCTTCGACGGTTCTGAAACTTGAGCGGCCGGCGGTGCTACGATACGCAACCGAGTCCACCCGGAGCCCTCCGATGCGCTCGCTGCAAGATCACTTCCTGATCGCGATGCCCGCGATGGAAGACCCGAACTTCAACGCGACGGTCACTTACCTCTGCAAGCACGATGCCGAGGGTGCGCTCGGAGTCGTGATCAACCGCCCGAGCGAGACCACGCTCGGCGACGTGCTCGCGCAGTTCTCGCTCACGCCGAGCGAACGCGCGCGCGCCCGCCAGCCGGTGCTGCGCGGCGGACCGGTGGAGCCGGAGCGCGGCTTTGTGCTGCACCGCTCGGCGAACAAGTACGACGCGACGCTGGATCCCGGCGGCGAGATCAAGGTCACGCTGTCCACCGATATCTTGGGCGCGGTCGCGCGCGGCGACGGGCCCGAGCCGATGGTCATCGCACTCGGCTACGCGGGCTGGGACGGCGGCCAGCTAGAGGCCGAGTTGCTCGCCAACGCGTGGCTCACGGTGGCCGCGGACCCCGCGGTGATCTTCGACACGCCGTTCGAGCAGCGTTGGGCGGCGGCCGTCGGGCTCCTCGGCGTCGACATCCACCAGATCACGAGCTATGCCGGCCACGCGTGAGCGCCGGCAGGGTCGAACGCGTGGCGCAGAGTAGCGAGCGCGACGTTGTGCTTGCATTCGATTTCGGTCTTCGTCGCCTCGGCATTGCGACGGCCAACCTCGCGACGCGCACCGCTTCCCCGCTCACGACGCTGAAGGTCCGCGACGCAATACCGTGGCCGGACATCGACCGCGTGATCACGGAATGGCGTCCCGCGCAGCTCGTGGTCGGCCTACCCGAGGGCGAAGGCGCGGCGTCGATCGCGCGCGCGGTGCGCACGTTCGTGGTACAGCTCGGCGAGCGTTACCGGCTGCCGGTGGCGACCGTCGACGAGACGCTCACGTCAGTCGAGGCGCAGAGCGAGCTCACGAACGCGCGTCGCTCCGGGTACCTGCGCCGCCGAGTCCAGCGCGAAAGCACCGACCGCGTCGCCGCGTGCCTGATCGCGGAGCAGTGGCTGAGCGAGAGTCGATGAGCGACGAGGTCGAGCAGCTCAACTCGCGCGGCGAGCTGCGCCATTTGATCAACCTCGGCGGCCTCGATCGCGCGCATCTCGAGGAAATCATCGACCTCGCGACGCGCTATCTCACGCCGGTCGGCGCACCCGCTCCGCGAGACGACATCCTGCGCGGCCGCACCGTCGCGAATCTGTTCTTCGAGCCGAGCACGCGCACGCGGGCGTCGTTCGAGCTCGCCGCCAAGCGCCTACGAGCGGACGTGTTGAACCTCGACGTCAACATGTCGTCGCGCGCCAAGGGCGAGAGCATCATGGACACGATCTACACCTTGCAGGCGATGCAGGTGGACATCTTCGTGGTCCGCGACGCGAGCACCGGCGTGCCAGCGCGCATCGCGCAGCAGGTCGCGCCTCACGTCTGTGTGCTCAACGCCGGCGAATCGGACGTCTCGCATCCGACGCAAGGCCTGCTCGATCTCATGACGATCCAGCGCCACAAGGGCGACGTTCGCGAGACTTGCGTCGCGATCGTCGGCGACGTCAAGCATTCGCGCGTCGCGCGCTCGGCCCATCAGGCGCTCTCGAAGTTTGGCGTCGGAGAGCTGCGGCTCGTCGGGCCGCCGGAGCTATTGCCCGACGACGACGTGTTCCCGGGCGCGAAGCGCCTGACCGAGATCGAGAGCGGCATCCGGGGCGCCGACGTCGTGATGGCTTTGCGCGTGCAGCGCGAGCGCTTCGCCGCGCTCGGCGACATACCGGATCCGCAGGAGTACGCGCGCCGTTACGGGCTGACCGAGGAGCGTTTGGGGTTGGCGAGTCGCGACGCGATCGTGATGCATCCCGGACCGATGAACCGCGGTGTCGAGATCGAAGGAGCGGTGGCGGACGGCCCGCAATCGGTGATTCAAGAGCAGGTCACGCACGGGCTCGCGATCCGGATGGCCGTGCTCGCGCTGATCCACCGGCACATCGGCCACGAGGCGCGCGTATGAGCTACAAGCCGAAGCGCGGCACGATCGCGCTCGAGGACGCCGAGATCGTGGATCATCAGGCGTTCGCAGGACAGCAGTTCATCCTGCGGGTGCGCGCACCATCTGCTGCTCGCCGCGCGACTCCAGGCACGTTCGCGCACATCTCGGTGGATCCGGCCGTGCCGCTGCGCCGGCCGCTGTCGATCATGCGCGCGAACGCGAGCGAGGGCTGGCTCGAGTTTCTGTACAAGCCGAAAGGTCACGGGCTCGACAAGCTGTCCGCGCGTCGCAGCGGCGAGGTGCTCAGCTTGCTGGCGCCGATCGGACGCGGCTTCGCACCCGACCCTTCGCGGCCGCAGTTGCTCGCGCTCGGCGGCGGCGTCGGCATTCCGCCGATGATCTTTCTAGCCGATCAATTCCGTGCGCGCTCGGAGTTCAAGACGCTCGTGCTGATGGGCTCCGAGGTGCCGTTCCCGTTCGAGCTCGTTGCGTCGCGCCTCGAAGTGGCCGGCGGCTCCGCGGACGCAACGCATGCGGTCGCGTTGCTCGAGCGCTGGGGCGTGCCATCGCGGCTCGCGAGCAACGCGGGGCTGCCGGGCTGTCACCGCGGCTACGTGACGGAGCTCGCGCGCGCGTGGCTGCAGTCGTTGTCGGCCAAAGCAAGAGCCGGCGTGCAGGTGCTCGCCTGCGGTCCGACGCCGATGCTCGAGGCCGTCGCGAAGCTCGCGCGCGAGCTCGACCTTCCGTGCCAACTCGCGCTCGAGGAATTCATGGCTTGCGGGATCGGCGGCTGCGCGGGGTGCAACGTGCTGCTCCAGACTGCGGACGGTCCCGCGATGAAGCGCGTCTGCGTCGACGGGCCCGTGTTCGACGCCCGCGAAGTCTATCCCGGCTAGCTGAAGTTGATCTTCGCCTCGAGATTCGAGCGCGAATCGGCGTTCGACAGCGCCTCTTCCATGCTGATCGCGCCCTTGCGATAGAGCTCGAACAGCGCCTGGTCGAAGCTCTGCATTCCGGGCTCTTTCGTATCCTTGAACGCTTCCTTCACGGAGCTGATGTCCCCTTTGAGGATCATCTCCTGAATGTGCGGCGTGTTCATCATGACCTCGACTGCAGCGACGCGCTTGCCCTCCTTCGAGCGCACGAGCCGCTGCGAGATGATCACACGCACGTACTGCGCGAGATCCATCAGCACCTGCTTGTGCTGATCGTTCGGATACATGTTGATGATTCGATCGAGCGTCTCTGGCGAGTTGTTCGCGTGCAGCGTCGCGATCGCGAGGTGGCCCGTGCCGGCAAGGTCGATCGCTGCCTGCATCGTCTCGCGATCGCGGATCTCGCCGATTAGGATAACGTCGGGCGCCTCGCGCATCGCGCTGCGCAGCGCTCGATGGTACGAGTGCGTGTCGAGGCCGACCTCGCGCTGATTGACGATCGATTTCTGATTGCTGTGCAGGAACTCTATCGGGTCCTCGATCGTGACGATGTGCGAGGCGGAGTTCTTGTTGCGGAAATCGATCATCGCCGCGAGCGTCGTCGACTTGCCCGAGCCGCTCGCGCCGACCATGAGGATCAGCCCGCGCCGCAGCATGATCATGTCCTTGAGGATCTCGGGCATGCCGAGCTCCTCGAGCTGGGGCAGCTCGGGCGTGATGAAGCGCAGCACCATCGCGACGTTGCCGCGCTGATGAAACACGTTCACGCGGAACCGGCCTAGCCCCGGCTCCGAGATTGCGAAGTCGATCTCGAGATCGCGCGTGAACTGCTCGAGCTGAGTCTCGTTCATGAGCTCGAGCGCTGCCTGGCGGACCATCTTCGGCGACAGCTCGACCTGGTTCACCGGCATGATCTTGCCGTCGATCTTGATCATGACGGGCGAGAACGTGGTAAAGAAGAGGTCGGACGCCTTCTTGTCCACCATCAACTTGAACAGAGGTTTGACGTTCATCTAGGAATAAAGAAGGCCGCAGTCGAGAACGATTGCTACGACTAGAAGCGGCTGTCTTTTTCCTCTTCGTCAGCGAGTTGTAGGCTGTCCGAATGCTCCGCGGCCGCAGCCCCCTCGCGCTTGCTCTGCAGCTTGATCTTGAGCCTGAGCTCGTTCTTCGAGTCGGCGTTGCGCATCGCCTCCTCATACGATATCGCCCCGTCCTCATACAGCTGGAACAGCGCCTGGTCGAACGTCTGCATCCCGAGGCGCGTCGACTTCGCCATGATGTCTTTGATCATCGCGACTTCGCCGCGGAAGATCAGGTCGCTGATCAACGGCGACGCGAGCATGATTTCCATCGCCGCGACGCGGCCCATCTTGTTCTCACGCGGGATCAGCCGCTGCGAGATCATCGCGGTGATGTTCAGCGACAAGTCCATCAGGAGCTGATGGCGACGCTCCTCGGGGAAGAAGTTGATGATGCGGTCGAGCGCCTGGTTCGCGCTGTTCGCGTGCAGCGTCGCGACGCAAAGGTGGCCCGTCTCGGCGAACTGAATGCCGAACTGCATCGTCTCGCGGTCCCGGATCTCGCCGATCATGATCACGTCGGGCGCCTGGCGCAGAGTGTTTTTCAGCGCGTTTGACCAGCTGTCGGTATCGACGCCGACCTCGCGATGCGTCACGACGCAGCCGCGATGCGGGTGCTGGTACTCGACCGGATCCTCGATCGTGATGATGTGACCGCGGCTGTTCTCGTTGCGGTGACCGATCATCGCGGCGAGCGTCGTCGACTTGCCCGAGCCCGTGCCGCCGACGACGAGGCAGAGCCCGCGCTTCGTCATCGCGACGTCCTTGAGCTGACCCGGGAGCTCGAGGTCCTCGAAGGTCGGAATCTTGGTGACGATCGTGCGCAGCACCGCGCCGACGTGACCCTGCTGAACGAACGCGCTGACGCGGAACCGGCCGATGCCCTGCGGCGCGATCGCGAAGTTGCACTCCTTCGTCGCGTCGAACTCCTTCGCCTGCTTGTCGTTCATGATCGAGCGAACGATCAAGGAGCTCTGCGCGGAGGTCAGCGGGCGGTCGGCGAACGGGCGAATCGAGCCGTCGATCTTGATCGCCGGCGGAAAGTCCGCGGTGATGAAGAGGTCCGAGCCGTTGTTCTCGACCATCTTCTTGAGCAGGTTTTGAGTCAGTCTTACTGCTTGATCGCGTTCCATGGCAACGCGCTCCTTCCCATGCGCGGCTGAAGACTACTGCTGCTAGAAGTTCTCTTTGTTCACGGCCTTGAACCGAGCCTCTTCCTTCGTGATCAAGCCCTTCATCATGAGCTCTTGTAAATTCTGGTCGAGCGTCTGCATGCCGGACGACTGGCCGGTTTGAATCGCGGAGTACATCTGCGCGATCTTGCCCTCGCGGATCAGGTTCCTGATCGCGGGCGTGCCGATCATGATCTCGTGGGCCGCGATGCGGCCGCCGCCGGTCCGCTTGAGCAGCGTCTGCGAAATCACTGCGCGCAGCGACTCGGAAAGCATGCTGCGCACCATCTCCTTCTCCGCCGCCGGGAACACGTCGACGATGCGGTCGATCGTCTTCGCCGCCGAGCTCGTATGCAGCGTGCCGAACACGAGGTGTCCCGTCTCGGCCGCCGTGAGCGCGAGCCGAATCGTCTCGAGGTCGCGCATTTCGCCGACCAGGATCACGTCGGGGTCCTCGCGCAACGCCGAGCGCAGCGCCTCGCTGAAACCGAGCGTGTCGCGATGCACCTCGCGCTGATTGATCAGCGAGCGTTTGCTCTCGTGCACGAACTCGATCGGATCCTCGATCGTGATGATGTGATCGGGCTTGTTGTCGTTCACGTAGTCGACCATTCCGGCGAGCGTCGTCGACTTGCCCGAGCCGGTCGGACCCGTGACGAGCACGAGACCGCGCGGATGCATCGAGATGTCTTTGAAGATGCGCGGCGCGCCGAGATCGTCGAGGCTCAAGATCACCGACGGAATCGTCCTGAACACCGCGGCCGCGCCACGGTTCTGGTTGAATGCGTTGACGCGGAAGCGCGCGAGCTTCGGGATCTCGAACGAGAAGTCAGTCTCCAAGAACTCTTCGTAGTCCTTGCGCTGCTTGTCGTTCATGATGTCGTAAACCATGCTGTGCACTTCTTTGTGCTTCAGCGGCGGCATGTTGATGCGCTTGACGTCGCCGTCGACGCGGATGATCGGCGGCACGCCCGACGACAGGTGCAAGTCCGAGGCGTTGTTCTTGACGGCGAAAGCGAGCAGCTGCGCTATGTCTACGGCGGCCATGATGGTCCTTTGAACAGAGCCCGACCGGTGCAACCGGGCTTACCATAAGGCGTTCCATAGTATAGCTAAGGGCACCCTCCAAAGCGTGACTGAAATCACGGAGCATCTGCGGGATATCGTCGAGCGAGTCGCGCGCGCATCAGCGCTCGCTCCGCACGCGAAAAACGTCACGATCGTCGCAGTCAGCAAGCAGAAGACGAGCGCGGACATAGCGGAAGCCTTTCGCGCGGGACAGCGCGATTTCGGTGAGAGCTACGCTCAGGAGGCGGCGCCGAAGATCGAGGCACTTCGCGGCCTGGATATCACCTGGCATTTCATCGGCGCTCTGCAAGCCAACAAGACGCGGATTGTCGCCGAAAACTTTCAGTGGGTGCACACGATCGACCGCGCGAAAATCGCGGCGCGCTTGAACGAGCAGCGGCCGCACTTCGCGCCGCCGCTCGAAGTGTTGATCCAGGTGAACCAGGCGCGCGAGCCGCAGAAGCGCGGCGTCGGCGAGGACGAGATATTGCCGCTCGCTCACGAGATCGCCGCGCTCACGCGCCTGCGGCTCCGGGGACTCATGACGATCCCGCCCGCGAGCGGCGATCCGGCCCACTGGTTTCGCGAGCTCGCCGCGTCGCTCGAGCGACTGCGCGCCGGCGGGCTCGACGTCGACACGCTGTCGATGGGGATGTCGTCCGATTTTGAAGCCGCGATCGCGGCAGGCTCGACTTGCGTGCGCATCGGCACCGCGATCTTCGGCGCCCGCTAATCGCTTCGTCGTGTTCAGCGGCCGTCGCGCCGTGCTATGGTGCGGCCACGACTCATCAAGGCGGCCCGCGCGCGCTCCCGGCACACGATGCAATTGTCGCTGCTCTTCATCGTCGACGCGCTGTCGGGCCTCTACATTTCGATGTTCGTTCTGCGCTTCATCCTGCAGTGGATTCGAGCGAGCTATCAGAGCCCGCTCGCGCAGTTCGTGCTGCAGATTACGGCACCGATCGTCGTGCCCGCCCGGCGCATCATACCGAGCGTGCGCGGCACGGATTTCCCGACGCTCGTGGTGATCTTCGCGCTCGAGTGCCTCGCCACCCTGCTGCTATTCGCGATCGTCCGCGTCGTCCCGTCGATCGAGATGTTCCTTTTCGCCGTCCTGCTGCGCCTCGTCACTCTAACGCTCTGGCTCTACTGCACCGCACTGTTCATCTATGTCGTGATGTCCTGGCTCGGCGGCGAGATGTACAACCCGAGCGCCGCGACGCTAGGCGAGGTCGTCGACCCGGTGCTACGCCCGTTCCGCAGGGTGATGCCGCCGGTCGCGGGCTTCGACGTGAGCCCCGTCATCGTGCTGATTCTGCTGCAGGCCGTGATCTACGCGTTGCCGCATTGGTAGTTGGCTAGACAGCCAAAGTGCGCGCGCGTAATGTCAATCGCGGTTGCGAGCGCCGTAGCTTCGGCGGCGAGCGCTGGAGATGAACTCGGTCGAGGAGAGGGCATGGTGGCACGCGTGAAAGTTCTCGGACTCATCGTCGCGGCCTCGTGGCTCGCCGGCTGCGGGCAAGGGACCGGCGTCGACGTCACCAACACTCAGCAGGGCGTGCTGCCGGCAACCGAGGGCTCGAAGGACTTCGGCGACTACGTCATCTATTTCAACGCGATGAACACGGACCAGCTCAAGCCGGAGATCGCGCGCGAGTATGAGATCGTTCGTAGCAAGAGCCGCGCGATGCTCAGCGTGAGCATCCACAAGAAGGGCGACAAAGGTCAGACGACCGCCGTCACGGGCGCCGTGGCCGCGTCGGCCGTGAACTTGAACGGCCAGCTGAAGACGATGACGTTGCGCGAGATCAAGGAAGGCGAAGCGATCTATTACATCGGCGAGCTCGCGATAACGGACGGCGAAGTTCTGATCTACACGATCGACGCAACGCCGAGCAACGACCCGAGCCGTTACACGGTGCGGTTCAAGAAGCAGTTCTTCGTCGACGAGAAGTGAGCCGACGCCGCCTAAGTCAGAGCTGCGGCTCGTAGACGCGGTTGCGAATTCGGATCAAGTCCGACTGCGACACATACAGTAGCTCCGCAACCTGACGGACGAGGTAGTCCTCGCGCTTGTCGAGGCGCCGGTCCGCTAGCGCGACGCGCCAGAGCATCTCGACGACACTGTGTCTCTCCGTCTCCGACAGCTGCTCGACGAGGCGGCGCGTGAACGCCTGCAACGACACGGCGCGATCGGCCTCGCGCTTGGCTTCCCGAACGAGCAGGCGCGCGGTGTCGTCATCGAGCCGGAAAAACCTCTTCATCTCCGCGACGATCGCGCGCTCCTCCGCCACGTCGTCCGCATAGTCCGCGCGCGCCACCTCGATCAAGAGCAGCGCGGTCGCGACGCGGAGCGCGTGCTCGCGCTCCTCGGGCGACACCACCTCGGGCGCGAACGCACGGTCGAACAGGTCGGTCAACGCCTTGAGCATCTAGGAAGCCGCTCCGAGTCTGGGTCCGAAAAACGAAGTAATCGCCTCATCGACTTCGAGCAGTCGACCATGGAAGAAGTGCCCCGCCCCCTTCATTGCGACCAGCTGCGGCTGCACGCCGAGTGTCGCGAGCCGCGCCTCGGTCGCGGCGAACGGCACGACGTCGTCGGCATCGCCGTGGATCAAGAGCCACGGGCAATCGGGGGGCACGAAATCGGCGCGTAGCCGGTCGAGCGGCGGCGCAATCGTCACGAGGCCGATAGGTCGAGACTCGGCCGCGACGTTGAGCGCGATGGCCGCTCCGAACGAGAAGCCGCCGAGAAAAAGTTCGAGTCCCGGCCAGTGATTCCGAGCCCACGCGATCGCCGCGAGTGCGTCGGCACGCTCGCCGACGCCTTCCGCATAGCGCCCTTCCGATGCGCCGACGCCGCGAAAGTTGAAGCGCAGCACGCGCGCACCGAGCTGCGCGAACGCCCGCGCAACGGTCGTCACGACCTTGTTGTGCATGGTTCCTTGCTGGAGCGGATGCGGGTGGCAGACGACGGCGATGGCGCTCGCCGGCGTGTCGGCGGAGTCGATCGCCGCCTCTAGAGGCCCCGCCGGGCCGGGCACGACCACCGCTTCGGACTTCACGATCCGGCGCATCGCTCCGGCTTCACACTCGCGCGACGCCCACGGGGCGGCGAGCGGGCTCGCGACACAATCGCTGGCTTGCGAGCCGAGTCGGCGAAGCGCACTCTCCGCCGCGTTCCTGGAGCCCGTTCCGTCGCGCCGTCCACGCCGTCCCGAACAACAACGAATTAGGGAGGCCTTCGCGCAAGGTTTCGTCACTCGAGGCACCGTCTTCGGTCTTGGAAGACCCGCCGGCGCTGGCTGTACGCAACTTCCACTTCGACTTGAGCAACGACACTTCTGGGGAAACAGTCATGAAGAGAATTCTCGTCCTTACGGCAATCCTACTTGCGACCGCGGTTTTCGCCGCGACTAGCGCGTTCGCGCAACAGAGCGCGCCGCCCGCGCCTACTTCCGTCGTCGAGATCCAAGGCTGCAAGTTCAACGCTAACAAAGGCATGAACGAGTTGCACTCGGCAAACGCACGCTATAACGCGTGGGCCGACAAGAACAAGCTGACCGACTACACGGCGTTCGTTGCGACGCCCTTCCTCCATGGCGCCGACCGCACGGACGACGCGCTCTGGATCGGGGCCTGGCCGAACGCAGCCGCGATGGCCCGCGATGCGGCGTTGTCTGCAAGCAAGGAGGGTCGCGATGTCGACGCGGCCTACGATGCGGTCGGAAAGTGCGGCAGCCATTCGCTCTACGCCGAGATCGTGATTCGGCAGCCGAAGAGTCCGCCACCTGAGAATGGCGTCGCGACGTTCAGCGACTGCACGGTTCGCGAAGGACGCACCGCGGAAGAAGCGATCGCCGCGCTCGGCCAAGTGGCCGAGTACATGGCCGGACGTGGATCGGACGCGTTCAGCGCGGTCTTGTTCCCGCTCGCGGGACTGCCGAACGACGCGCACTATACGTTCAAGCACGTCATCGGCTCTGCATCGATGGATGCGTTCGGCAAGGACATCGATGCGTACACCGCCGGAGGCTTCAGGAGAGTCGACGAGTTGCTCGGGCGCGTCGTCGATTGCAACAGCCCCCGCGTTTACACGCTCGAGAGAGTACGGCTCGCGGCGCCGCCACCGTCCGCCGGTGCAACGCGCTAGACGAGGGCGAGAAAAGGTACGTTGGTGGAGGGGCGGCGTCGCCGCCTCTCCTCTCGATGGCGCCAAGAATGGTCTTTAAGTGACTTTCGGACCGAGCTCGGTCAGAAGCTCGTTGAGGCGTTTCACGAACGCGGCCGGATCCTCGAGCTGCCGGCCCTCGGCCAGAACGGCCTGCTCGAAGAGCAGCAGACTCAAGCGCTCGAACCTGCCGTCGTCGCTCTCGTGCTCGAGCCGGCGAACGAGCGCGTGCTGCGGATTCAACTCGAGGCTCGGGATCGACGGCGGCGGCTCGTGGCCCGCGGCCTGCAGCAGCTCGCGCATCTGATAGCCGAGGTCGTGCTCCTTGAGCACGAGGCACGCGGCCGACTCGCGCAGCCGCCCGCCCACCCGCACCTCGTCGACACGCTCGCGCAGCACGCGCTTCACGCGCTTCAGCAGCTGCTTCTGCTCGTTGTCCGGCTCCTGCTTCGGCGGCGGCTCGGCGCCGAGCTCGGTCGGATCGACCGCTCCGCGACGAACATCCTTGAGCGGCTTGCCGCCGTGCTCCGTCAGGTGCTGCATGACCCACTCGTCGAGCCGATCCGAGAGCAGAAGCACCTCGACGCCGCGCTCGCGAAACGTCTCCAAATGCGGGCTCGAGCGAGCGGCCGTCGGCGACTCGCCTACAAGTAAGTAGATGTTCTTCTGCTCCGGCTTGGCGTCGTCGAGATATTGCTTGAGGCTGCGGTCCTGGTCGCTGCCGCTCGAACGCGTCGTGTTGAAGCGCAACAGCTTCGCGAGCCGGTCGCGGTTCCCGGCGTCCTCGACGAGCCCTTCCTTGATGAGCGTGCCGAACTCGCCCCAGAACGTCGCGTACTTATCGGGATGCTCTTCGGCGAGGCGCTCAAGCATGTCGAGCACGCGTTTCGTGAGAGCGCTGCGCATCGCGCCAATCGCCTCGTCTTGCTGCAAGAGCTCGCGAGACACGTTGAGCGACAGCTCGCTCGAGTCGACGACGCCGCGCACGAAACGCAGATACAACGGCAGAAACTGTGTCGCCTGGTCCGTGATGAACACGCGCTGCACGTAGAGCTTCACGCCCTTCGGCGATTCGCGGTTCCACAGGTCGAATGGCGCGACGGACGGAACGTAGAGCAGGCTCGTGTACTCGCGCTTGCCTTCGACGCGGTTGTGACTCCAGGTCAGCGGCTCTTCGGTGTCGTGCGCAAGCTGCTTGTAGAACTCGGCATACTCGTCGTCCTTGATCTCGGCGCGCGGCCGCGTCCAGAGCGCCTTCGCGCGATTCACCGTCTCGACCGCTCCGCTTTGCGAAGCCATCTTCACCGGGAACGCGATGTGGTCCGAATACTTGCGAATCAAAGCGCGCAGCGCGTTTGGGTCCTTGAACTCGGCGGCGTCGGCCTTGAGCTTGAGCTGCACTGCCGTGCCTCGCTCGGTCCGCTCCACCGTTTCGACGCTGTATTCGCCCTGCCCCGTCGAGACCCAACGCACGCCTTCCGATGCGGGAGCATCGGCACGGCGCGAGAGCACCGTGACCTCGTCCGCGACGATGAACGCGGAGTAGAAGCCGACGCCGAACTGTCCGATCAGCTGCGCGTCCTTGCGTTGGTCGCCGCTGAGCCTCTCTAGGAACTGCCCGGTACCCGAGCGCGCGATCGTGCCGAGGTTCTCGATCACCTCGTCTCGGCTCATCCCGATCCCGTTGTCGCTGACGGTAAGCAGGCCCTTGTCCGCGTCGAGCTCCAAGCGAATCTCGAGCTCGGCCGCGGAGCCCAGCAACTCCGGCCGCGCGAGGGCCTCGAACCGAAGCTTGTCGTTCGCGTCGGACGCGTTCGAGACGAGCTCGCGCAGGAAGATCTCCCTGTTGCTGTACAGGGAATGGACCATCAAACGCAGGAGCTGTTTGACCTCGGCCTGAAATGCAAACGTGGCCGGACCGTTGTCGACCATCGACGACCTACCCATTTCGATGAATGGGCGGCTAGGTTAGGGGCTACGCAGGGATTTTCAAGCGCGCGCCGGCGCGCTTTTGGGGGCGAGCCGTTGCGCGAGGAACGCGAGCGCGACGAAGGACCAGAGTGTGACGCTTGCGCCCGCGATGCCCGCTAGGGTCGACGCCCAGCCCGGAGCCTCGAGTGCGGGCTCGACGCCGACGAGCGTCAGCGCGGCGAGCAACCCGATCACGAGATATACGCGACGCAGCCGATGGCAAAGCGACGCGATGACGAACACCACGTCGTCGAGCTCATCGAGCCATAACAGGCAAACTTCCACGCCGTCGTTTCTCGCGAAGAGCTAGTCTTCGTCGCCGACGTGCGTGTCGTCTTCGGACTGCGCGCCGAGCTGCTCGGCTTCCTTGTGACGGCGCGCGGCTTCCATTGCCCACGCGATCCATTCGAGACTGCAGATGTTATTCTTGTGCGGCGCCTGCTCGACGCGATCTTTTCCATCCATGGTTTTGAAGATCCGAGTCGTGTTGCCAGAACTATACGAGCCCAGTAGTGACAGGGCTGTGAAAGGACTCTCAGCGAGGGGACAAAGACTTTAACTTATTGTAAGTTTGTCGCGGCCTTGCCGAAGGCGGCGTTCTCTCCATGCAACGGATCATCGTCCTCAATCCGAAAGGCGGTGTGGGCAAGACCACGATCGCAAGTAACCTCGCGGCCTGCTACGCGGTGAACGGCCGTCGGCCGGCGTTGATGGATCTCGACCCGCAAGGCTCGAGCATGCGTTGGCTCCGTCGGCGCCCCGAGGAGAGCGCGGTGATTCACGGCATCGCGGGCTTCGAGCGCTCCGGCGCCGTGACACGCAGCTGGCAACTGAGGATTCCTGCGGACTGCGGCGCCGTGATCATCGACACGCCGGCCGCGATCGAGTCGCATGCATTCCCGGACATAACGCGCGGCGCGGACGCGATTCTCGTGCCCGTGATGCCGTCGGACATCGACATTCACGCGACCGCGAAGTGCATCGCAGACCTGCTGCTCGTCGCGAAGATCCGGCGCTCGGATCAGCGGATCGGAATCATCGCGAATCGAGTGCGCGCCAACACGCTGGTGTCGCAGTCACTGATGCGCTTCTTGAACAGCCTCGAAATCCCGCTGATCGCGACGCTGCGTGACACGCAGAACTACGTGCGCTCGGCGGAAGCGGGTGTCGGCATCCATGAAATGCCGCAATGGCAGGTGCGGCAGGACCTGGAGCATTGGGAGCAGCTGAAAGGCTGGCTCGAGACGCGCGGCCGCGCTCAACTCAATCCGGCGAAGGCGGGCGCCGAGAATTCGGCTCCCCTCACCGAGGCACCGTAGGACTCAGCCGCCGCCCTTCCAGTTCTGGCGGATCTTGTCCGCCCAGCTGTGATAACCGCGCCAGCTGTAGATCGAGTGATCGAGCGGTGCGCGTTCGCCGGTAGGCTTCGTGCTCACGCGCGACAGCCACTTGCGATAGGCGTCCCAACCGTGTTGCTCGCTCGATCCGGAGCGACGCGGCTCTGCGGCCGGTCCCTCTTGGAAAAGCGGTGGGCGAAACTGGCGGGATTTCTGCTCGCTCATTTTCGGAAGACAGTCCTTTGTCGAGGTGTGCGCAGACTATCGTTTCTGCGGCCTCGAGCCCAGGAACTGCTTCACAAACGAAGTGGCGAAATTTCTAGCAGGGACAATTAGTTAGCGGCGTATTTACGTAATCGTCGCGGAGGACTACGCGACGATTCGATAGCACGGTACGTAATTGTTCGGCTCGGACAAGCGCATGCGCCGCTGAGCGACGAAGTCTTTGAGCAAACGGTCGAGCGCGCCGATGATCTTGGGATCGCCGCGCAGCTCGAACGGACCGTGCTGCTCGACGAGTCGAATGCCGGCCTCGCGAACGTTGCCCGCAACGATGCCCGAGAAGGCGCGGCGCAAGTTGACGGCCAAGTCGCGGCCCGGCTGGTCGCGGTGCAGCTCGAGCTTGCTCATCGATTGGTGAGTTGCCTCGAAAGGCAGCTGGAAATCGATGCCGATATTCAGCGCCCAATTATAGAAGTACGGGTTGTCGCGTTGCGCCCGCTCGACGCGCACCTCGTCGAGGCCGCGCATGAGCTCGCGGGCCACCGCGACGGGATCGCCCAGCACCACCTTATAGCGGCGCTGCGCGACGGGGCCGAGCGTATCGCCGATGAACGCGTGCAGACGGTCGAAATAGTACTTGCTCGATCGGGGCCCGGTGAAAACGAGGGGCAACCGCTCGGCGTCGTTCTCCGGGCTCAGCAAGACGCCGAGTAGATAGAGAATCTCCTCGGCCGTGCCGACGCCGCCCGGGAAGATGATGATCGCGTGCGCCATCCGGACGAACGCCTCGAGCCGCTTCTCCATGTCCGGCAGAATCACGAGCTCGTTGCAGATCGGGTTTGGCGACTCCGACGCGATGATCGTCGGTTCCGTCAGGCCGAGATAGCGCCCGTCGCGGATCCGCTGCTTCGCGTGACCGACGGTCGCGCCCTTCATCGGCCCTTTCATCGCGCCGGCGCCGCAACCCGTGCAGATGTCGAGGCCTTCGAGACCGAGCGCATAGCCGACGACCTTCGTGTAGTCATACTCCTCGCGCGAGATCGCGTGGCCGCCCCAGCACACGACGAGCTTCGGCTCCTCGCGGGCGCGCATCACGCGCGCGTTGCGCAGGATATGGAAGACGGCATCCGTGATTCCCGGCGAAGTGCGCAGGTCGAAGCGCGGATTGCTCAGGATGTCCTCGTGCGCGTACAAGAGATCGCGGAGCACTGCGAACAGGTGCTCGCGGATCCCCCGGATCATTTGCTTGCCGACGAACGCAATGTCGGGCGCGTTCCTGAGCTCGAGTCCGACTCCGCCTTCGTGCTGGACGACCGCGATCTGGAACGCTTCGTGGCGGCTCAGGATTTTGCGTACGTCGTCGTCGGTCGCGCCCGAGTTCAATACCGCGAGCGAGCACTGTCGCCACAGCTCGTAGAGACCGCCCTCGCCCGCATCGCGAAGCTTGCTCGCCTCGACTCGGGAGAGAATCTCGAGGCTGCCTTCCGGGGCAATCAGCGCGTCCATCGCACGAGGCTCGTTGCGCCTTAAGGCCGGATCTCGATCGGAGTCGACTCGCGCGTCATGAGCCAGATGTCGATCATGTCGGAATTGCTGACCGCGATGCAGCCGTCCGTCCAATCCGTACCGCGGTAGTGAGCAGGTTCGTAGCGCGGCGCGTTCGGCAACCCATGGATCATGATCGAACCGCCTGGGTCTACGCCCTGCGCATGCGCTCGCGCAGAGTCCGAAGCGTCGGGATACGAGATGTGAATCGCCAGGAAATAGTCGCTGTCGGCCTTGCGGCCGTCGAGCATGTAGTGGCCCTCGGGCGTCCGGAAATCGCCCTCTCGCTGCTTCGGGCCGTTCGGGACGAGCCCGAGCGAGACAGTGATGGCCTTGAGGATGCGACCCGCCTTCAAGAGATAGAGCTTGCGCTCGGACTTCACGACCAGCACGGAGTCCGCTATCTCGTGGCCCAGCGGGAACGGAAAGTCGGCGCGCGCCGTCTCGGCGCGCACGCACGATAGTCCGAATAACAAGACCAAAACGGGGCGGAACTTCATTCGCGCAGCACTCTAGAACAAGCTCTCGGAAAATAGCAACGACGCGGGCCGCGATTTCGAACGCGCATCACTTTGGCTGCCCGGCTAGCTCGGCGCGCTGCCGGAGCCCCCAAACGTCTATGAACAACCGCGACTCGACGACCTTGCCTCGTTCGAACCGATCGAACGCATAGCCGTCGATCTCGAGACGTTGGTGGGTCGGCGCCTCCCCGTTGAATTCGCGCTCGTACTGGCCCTCGAGCACGAACGCGGTCGCCACGCGGTTCGGCTCGGCGATCTGCTCACGGATCGAGAGCGTGAGACCCGCGAACGAGAAGTTCAGGCTCTCGGCCGTGCCACGCATGATCGGTAGCGCCAGATCCGAGCCATTGAGCTTCGCGTCCGGTGCGAAATATTCGGGCCAGCGCTGCCAGTCGCGATCGATCAAGAACGCTCGCAGGTATTCGGCCGCGTGTCGCTTGTCGACGTCCGCTTCGGTGGCGGCCTCGTGGCGCTTACCGCCGCAGCCGCCAAGCAGCGCCATCGCGGCGAGCACGATGAGTCGAGCGACGAAAGCGTGCTGCACGCCCGTACGATACGGTGCGTGCGCCCGAGCCGCGCTCAACTCGCGCGCTGGAGCGCCGCAATGCGCTCCTCGAGCGGCGGGTGCGACATGAAGAGCCGCGTTAGGCCCGAGCCGACGCCGCCCGAGATTCCGAACGCCTCGACCGCCTTCGGCAACGCCGCCGGCTCGTGAATCCGCTGCAGGCCCTGCAGCGCGCGGACCATCTTGTCGCGGCCTGCGAGCTTCGCGCCGCCCGCGTCCGCGCGGAACTCGCGCTGTCGCGAATACCACATCACGATCATGGTCGCGAGAATCCCGAGCAGGATCTGTGCGACCAGGCTCGCGATGAAAAATCCCGGCCCGTATCCGCGCTCGCTCCTGAAAATGACGCGGTCGACGACGAAGCCGACGACCCGTGACAGGAATACGACGAACGTGTTCAGGACGCCCTGGAGCAGCGCGAGCGTCACCATGTCGCCGTTCGCGACGTGCGTGACCTCGTGGCCGAGAACGGCTTCGACTTCGGGCTGACCGAGCCGCGTGAGCAATCCGGAGCTGACCGCGACGAGCGCGTGATTACGGCTCGCGCCCGTTGCGAATGCGTTCACGTCCGGCGAGTCGTAGATCGCGACCTCCGGCCGCCCGATGCCTGCCGCGTCCGCGTGCCGGTAGACCGTGCTCAGCAAGAAGCTCTCTGCGGAATTGCGCGGCGTGTCGATCACTCGCGCGCCGGTCGACATCTTCGCGATCCACTTCGACATCAGCAGCGAGATCAACGAGCCTGCGAAGCCGACGACTGCGGAGAAGACGAGCAACGACGTCAGATCGAGCGAGCTGCCATTGCGAGCGAGCACGGAATCGACTCCGAGCACGCGGAGCACGACCGAGATCACGACGAGCACCGCGACGTTGGTCGCGATGAAAAGGAATATGCGCTTCATCCTTGCCAGCCTCCACTCACGGACACGACTGTGCCGAAAGATGCGGCGCGTCCTGTCCGTTTTCAAGCCGTTCAACCGCCACAAGCCCGCCCGGGCTCGCCCGGCTTCCGCCGCGGCCGCAACTGCTAAGATGCGCTCGCAACGGACGCCGTAGCATGCCTTCTGACCCGACCAAACCCGTCAAGTTCGCGCGGCTGCGCCGCGCATTCGGCTGGTTCGCCGTCCTGCTGATGCGCGCGCTCGTCTTGTTGCCGCTGCGCTGGCAAATCGTGCTTTGCAAGGGCTTGGGCCGCGCGGTCGCCCTGCTGCCGATACCGCGGCGGCGGATCGCCGAGATCAACATCGCGGCTTGTTTCCCGGAGCTTTCCGTCGCGCAGCGGCGCCATCTCGTGAGCGAGCACTTCGGCGCGATCGGCGCCTCGCTTGCCGAGCTCGCGATGGGCTGGTTCGGCAACGAGGACGCCGTGAAGCGCCGAATCCGCGTCGAAGGCGCCGAGCACCTGCGCGCCGCTCAAGCCCTCGGCAAGGGAACGATCCTGTTCGCCGCGCACTTCACGAGCCTCGAGTTCTTCTGGGTCGCGCTGCGGCCGATGTGCCCGCGAGCAAGCGGCATGTACAAGTGGCAGAAGAACCCCGTGATGAACGAGGTGATGAACCGCGCGAGGATGCGTTATTTCGACGAGCTGCTCGTGAAGGACAATGTCCGCCGGATGCTTCGCAACCTCGAGGACAACTACGTCGTCTGGTACGCCTCGGACCAACGCGCGCCGGTCGGCAAGAACAGCGCCCTCGTGCCGTTCTTCGGCGTACCGGCGATGACGAGCACCGCGATTTCGCGAATCGCGCGCGTGAGCGGCGCGGCACTGCTGCCGTACTACTGCCGCCGCGTCGGCAACGGCGACGAGTACGTGATGAGCATCTTGCCGCCGGTGCCCGGCTTTCCGAGCGGCGACGACGCTAAGGACGCGCGCGACCTGCTCGAGCGGCTCGAGGACTACATCCGGATCTGTCCCGAGCAATATTTCTGGACCCACAAGCGCTTCAAGGATCGCCCGCCGCCGCTGCCGGACCTTTACGCGCCCGCCCGGCAAACCGTTTGACTAGAACGGCGGCAGACGGCGGACCGAACGCGAACGAGCTTTCGCTCGCGCGCTTCTGGGCGCCGCGCTACTGGCCCACCTGGCTCGTGCTCGCGATCTTGCCCATCGTCGGCCGCTGGCCGCTCGCGTGGCAGTTCGCGACCGGGCGCCGGCTCGGACGGCTGTTCATGCGCTTGCGGCCCAGCAAGAGGCGCGTCGTACGCCGCAACCTCGAAGTCTGCTTTCCCGAGCTCTCCGTCGACGAGCGTGAAGATCTCGTCGTCCGCAGCTTCGAGTCCGTGGGTATCTCGTTCTTCGAGACGGCCGCGGGTTGGTACCTGACGGACGACGAGGTTGCGAAGCGTGTCGCAATCCACGGCCGCGAGCACCTCGAGCGCGCTCTCGCGGCCGGGCGCGGCGTGCTGCTCGCGAGCGCGCACTTCGCGCCGATCGATCTCTGCTTCTCGGTGCTGCAGACGATCAACGTCGACTTCGCGTGCATGTATCGCACCCAACGCAACGCGATGATGGACGCGCTGGTGCTGCGCGGCCGCAACCGGTTCACGACCGCGCAGATTCCGAGCGACGACGTTCGGATGCTGCTGCGGCAGCTGCGCGCCAATCGCGCGATCGCTTACATGCCCGACCAGGCTTTCCTCGGCAAGCAAGCCGCGCTCGTGCCGTTCTTCGGCGAGCCGGCGCTGACGAACATAGTAATGAGCAAGCTCGCCGCGATCAGCGGCGCGGCGGTGCTGCCGTTCTTCTTTCGTCGCTTGCCGGGAACGGAGGGCTACCGCGTCGACATCGGCCCGCCGATCCCGGGCTTCCCGAGCGACGACCCGGTCGCCGACGCGCGCGCGTTCTTCGGCCGGCTCGAGGACTACATCCGGCTCGCGCCCGAGCAATACCTTTGGATGTACAAGAAATTCAAAGGACGCCCTGCGCCGTTCGCCGACATTTACTCGACTGCAACCGCGCGCGAGCCCTGAGCTCCGGCGAAACCGCGTGCCAGCCGACTCGACCTTGTCCTCCCGCTCGAATGAGCGTATTCTTTCGCTCAAATGAGCGGACGCAAACGCGCTTACAGACATCGGCTCGAGTCGCTGCTCGCCGGCGGAGCCGGCGTCCGCGAGATCGGCCGCTGGCACGAAAGGATCCTTGCCGGGCTCGAATTCAAAGCCGTCGACAAGATCAAGCAGCATGCCGCGCTCACTGATCCGGAGCTCGCGAGGCTGCTCGGTATCAGCGAGGCCACGCTGCGCCGTGCGCGCGCGGCAGGTAGCGCGCTCGACTCGCCGACTAGCGATCGTCTCTACCGGTTATCGAAGATCCTCGCGGTAGCCGAGGAAGTGCTCAACGATCCTGCGCACGCGATGACTTGGCTGCGCCGTCCGCAACCGGGGCTCGGCGGCAACGTGCCGCTCGATCTGCTGGTCACCCAGGCCGGGGCCGACGAAGTGGAAACGCTGCTGAGGCGCATCGATTTCGGCGTCTATACGTGACGAGCGTGTATCGCCTCGTGCGTCGCGAGCGCGCCGCTGACGCGCTCTCCGGCGAAGGCGCGCGCCGCTACGGCGGCCGCTGGAATCCGCCTGGCACGGCTGTCGTCTACGCTTCCGAATCCCGCGCGCTGGCCGTGCTGGAAACATTCGTGCATCTCACGCTCGAGGCGCGAGTGATTGCCTTCGTGCTCATCACGCTGGAGCTGCCGGGACGAGCACCGCTGCGCCGCCGCGCCGACGCGCGCCCACCTCGCTCGCTCGCGGCGAGCCAGGAAGCCGGCAACGCGTGGCTAGAAGATGGCGGCGCGCTCGCACTAGTCGTGCCGTCGCTCATCGTGCCGCAGGAGAAGAACTACGTGCTCAACGTCGGGCACGCGCTGTTCGCGAACGTGACCGTGGCAGGTACCGAACCGTTCAGCTTCGACGAGCGGCTGTGGCACGCGCATCGCTAACAAGTTGCTCGTCGGCGGCGCCGACGGACACCTTGGATCGGCGGCGCGCGTCTGAGCGCCGAATGGCCGGCGCCGAGTTAGAGTAGACTGGAACGTATCTCCCCGGCCATCCGAAAAACAACAAGGAGACGCAGGTGCTAAAAGAATTCAAAGAATTCGCGATGCGCGGCAACGTGATCGACCTCGCGGTCGGCGTGATCATCGGCGCGGCGTTCGGCAAGATCGTGACGTCGCTCGTGAACGACGTGATCATGCCGCCGATCGGCTTGATGCTCGGCAGCGTCGACTTCAGCAATCTGTTCCTGAATTTGCACGGCAGCTATGGCACGGTGAAGGAAGCCGAGGCCGCCGGCGCACCGATCATCAAGTACGGGATCTTCATCAACAACATCATCGACTTCTTGATCGTTGCGTTCGTGATCTTCCTGATGGTCCGCGCGATCAACCAGCTGCAGAGAAAGAAAGAAGCCGCTCCGCCACCCCCTCCCGGGCCGACGCCGACGGAACAGCTGCTCACCGAGATTCGCGACGAGCTCAAGGCGCGCTGAACGGCCGCGCGACAGCGCTAATGGGCGGCGCCGGGCGTCTCGGCGTAACCGGCCTCGATCTCGGCCCATGCCGCTGGGTCATACTCGGTGCCGGTCTCGACAGCGACCTTGCGCAGCGAGCGCTGCAAGCGCTCGACGCCGGCCCGTTGCCACGGTCCCGGCGGCTTCACGTGCGCGTTGTCGAAATCGACGAGAAAGAGCTGGTCGCGTGCGTCGAGCAAGATGTTGTGCGCGGTGAGATCGGGATGATCGACTCCGTGCTCGTGCACGGCACGCACCATTCGACCGATCCGCCGCCAGCAGTCGCGCGGCACGGCGTGCTCCGCGATGAACGCCGACAGCTTCCGGGTGTCGGGCAAGTACGTCGTGATGATGTCCGCCGTGTAGAGAGCGCCGATCCTGTGCACGTGCGCGGCGATCGGATTCGGCACCGGCAGACCCGCATCGTGCAAGCGACGCAGCAGCCGCCATTCTCGGAACGACCGCGACCGCTCGGTGCCGAGCCAGATGTAGTGATCCTCGATGAAGCGCTGAACGTAGCCGCCGCGCCGGTAGTGGCGCACGACCCAGGTTTCGTCGCCGTGCGGCACGATCAGGACCGCGCCGCGGCCGGAAGTCTCGCGTTCGACGCCGCGCGCGCCGTGCCAATGCGCGGGATCGAACCAGCTCGCGTCGACATGCTCACGCAGCGCCGCGTCGTACAGCACCGTATGCGCGCCGCTCGTGATGACGGTCGGCTCTCTCCTGGCACGCTCGTCGGCGAGGGCCTGATCAGTCACCGGCGGCTCCTGCTGCTAGCGCGCGCGGCGTCGCAAGCGCTCTCTCGACGGCCTGGAGCACGTCGCCCGGCCCGATCTCGCGCAAGCAACGCAGGTGGCCGAGCGGGCACTCGCGAGCGAAGCAGGGGCTGCATTCGATTCCGCGATAGAGGATCGTCGCGCGCGCCGTGAGCGGCGGCGTGAAGGTGGGCGACGAGGACCCGTAGATCGCGACCACCGGCGTGCCGGCCGCGGCTGCTACGTGCAGCAGCCCGGAATCATTGCTCACGGCGGCATCCGCCGCGGCGAGCAAATCGACGACGTCGCCGAGCGTCGTCTCGCCGCAGAGATTGCGCACGCGCGCGCTGGCAGCGGGCACGCGAATTTCCTCGCCGAGGTCGCGCTCCTTCGCCGAGCCGAGCAGCAGCACGGAACGACCCGCTTGCGCGAGCGAGCGAGCGAGCGCCGCGAAGCCCGGCGCGGGCCAGCGCTTCGCCGGCCCGTACTCGGCACCGGGCATCAGCGCGACGACCGGCTCGCCGCCGAGTCCGTGCTGCTCTCGCAGGCGCGCGAGGTTCGCATCGTCGAGGAACAGCCGTGGCCGCCATTCGGCTGGCAACTCGCTCGGCAGCTCCGCGTTCGCGTCCAAGCCGAGCGCGACGAAACGCTTGACGGTTTGATCGAGCCGCGTGCGGTCGAGGTCGCGCACGTCGTTCAAGAGGCCATAGCGCCACTCGCCGCGAAAGCCCGTGCGCTTCGGGATCCGCGCGAACCAGGGCACGAGCGCGGCCTTCAGCGAGCGCGGCAGCACGATCGCTTCGCTGTACTGCTCCGCGCGCAACCTACGCCCAAGCGAGCGGCGGAGTCGCAGCTTGAGCTCGCCGTGGCCCGCCGCGAGCTCGATCGACCTCGCTACCTCGGGCATTCGCGCGAGCAAGGGTTGTGACCACGGCGGAGCGAGCACGTGGATCTCCGGAGCCGGGGTCCGCGCCACAAGCACGCGATACAGAGCCTGCGCCATCACCATGTCGCCGACCCAGGACGGGCCGACGACGAGCATCTTGGCGCGTGCGCTCACGGCCAGGAGCGAAGCGCGTCGAGATAGCTCGCGATGCCTGCGCGCACATCCTCGAACGGCGCGGTATAGCCCGCAGCACGCAACGCCGAGATGTCGGCCTGTGTGAAGCTCTGATAGCTCGCTGCGAGCTCGGGCGGGAATGGGATGTAGCGGATGGCGCCCTTGTGCATGCCGGCGATGATCGCGCGCGCGACGTCGTTGAACGATGCGCTCGCTCCCGTGCCGACGTTGAAGATGCCGGACACGTCGGGGTGCTCCAGCAGCCAAAGGTTCACGCTCGCGACGTCGCCGACGTACACGAAGTCGCGGCGCTGCTCGCCGGCCGCGTAACCTCCGCTGCCTTCGAAGAGCCGCGCCTCGCCGTGCTCCGCGACTTGTCGCTGCAGATGGAACGCGACGCTCGCCATCGAGCCTTTGTGCGCCTCGCCGGGTCCGTAGACGTTGAAGTAGCGCAAGCCCGCGACCTGCGCGCGCGCGCGTCGCGCATGCCGGCGCACATACTGATCGAAGAGCAGCTTGGAATATCCGTATACGTTCAGCGGCCGCTCGGCGGCGCGGTCGTCCTCTTTGAAGACCTTGCTCGCGCCATAGACGGCCGCCGACGACGCGTAGATCAATGGCACCTCGTTCGCCGCGCAGTACTCGTAGAGGCGCACCGAGTAGCGGTAGTTGTTGTCGAGCATGTAGCGGCCGTCCCACTCGGTCGTCACCGCGCACGCGCCTTGGTGGAAGATCGTTTCGGGACGCGCAATCGCGCCGTTCTCGAGCCGCTCTAGGAACTCGTCGCGATCCCAATAGTCGGCGATGTCGCACGCGACGAGGTTCAGGAACTTGCGGCCGGCGCGCAGATCGTCGACGACGACGATGTCGTCGCGGCCGCGCACGTTCAGCTCGCGAACGAGGTTGCTACCAATGAACCCGGCGCCGCCGGTGACTACGATCATCGTCCGGGCGCGCCTCAGCGGGCGGCGTCTTCGACCAACCTATAACCCGTGCTGCAGTACGGACACTTTGCCTCGCCCGTCGCCTCGATCGGCAGATAGACCTTCGGATGCGAGTTCCAAAGGTACATGCTCGGCAGCGGACAATGCAGCGGCAAATCCGCGCGCGTGACCTTGTAGACCTTTTCGGCATTCGGGGTCTGGAGATGCTCCTCGACCCGACCGTGACGTTCGCGCACTCTCGCGGCCTCCGATTTTTCTGGTGAGCGATTATAGCGGGCCGGTCGGTCGCGCCGCAGCCGCTTCGGCCGCTTCGACCAGGTCACCCTTGTCGTCGACGCCCGCGAACACCTCGTCCCAGACCCCGCTGACCCAGGCGCGAAGCTCCTCGAACTCCGTGCCGGGCACGACGCGCCCACCCTCGTCGAGCGCGAGCTCGTGGATCCTGCGCCGGAGCGCGAGGTAACACTCCTTCATGCGCGCGCATCGCTCGGCGGGGACGAGCCCGACGCGCTCGAGCGCCTCGAGCTGGCGCACGTTGTCGGGAAACTCGGCGAGCTCCGGATACTCGTGCGAGCTCGCAAGCACCCAGTAGTCGATCAAGAACTCGATGTCGGCGAGACCGCCGCGGTCCTGCTTCAGATCGAAACCGCCGCGCTTCGCGAGCGAGAGCTCTTCGCGCATCCGGCGGCGCATCCTCGCGACGTCGACTTTTAGCTTGTCGCGATGGACGTGCGCGACGAGCACGTCGCGCCGCAACCGCTCGAACTCGTCGCAGACGCTGCGCGAGCCGACGAGAGCGCGGCTCCTGAGCAACGCTTGATGCTCCCAGACCCACGCGTCCTCTTTTTGATAGCGATAGAACCCGTCCATGCCGCTCACGAGCAGCCCGGCTCGGCCGCTCGGGCGCAACCGCGTGTCGACGTCGTAGAGCCGGCCCGAGCTCGTCTGGATCGTGAGGAAATGCACCAGCCTCTGCACGAGCCGAGTAAAGAAGCGCTCGTTGTCCAGCGGCGGCTGGCCATTCGTCTCCTGTTGGGCCCCGCGCGAATCGTTCAGGAACACGAGGTCGAGATCGGAGCCGTAGCCGAGCTCGAGCCCTCCGAGCTTGCCGTAGCCGATCACGGCGAAGCCGACCTCTCGCAGCGGTGGTCCCGAGAGCGGAGTGCCATGCTTCGCGACGAGCTCGCGCCACGCCATTCCGAGCGCGTGCCCGAGAACGAGCTCGGCCGTGTCGGTGAGCCGGTCACTCACTTTCATCAGCGGCAACGAGCCGAGCCGATCCGCGATCGCTATCCTGAAAATCGCAGTGCGCTGGAAGAGCCGGATCGCCTCGAGTTGTCCCTCGATATCGTCGGGCGTGACGCCGCGCAACGTGCGCTCGAGCATGTCCTCGAGCTCCTCGCGCGTCGGCGGCGTGTCGAACAGGCGCGCGTCGAGCAGCTCGTCGAGCAGCATCGGCTGCTCCGCCATCTGTTTCGCGAGCCATGCGCTCTGCGCCACGAGGTTCAGCAGACGTTCGAGCGCCGCGGGGTTCTCGTTGAGCAGAGATAGATACGCGCTGCGCCGGCCGACGGCGCGGTAGATCGGCAGCACGCGCTCGAGCGCCTTCTTAGGCGCCTCTTGCGTCGTGATCAGCGAGATCGTCCGGCCGATGACCGCCGCGAGACGTTGGCGCGAAACCTCGTCCATGCGCTGGTAGAGACTGCTCCCACGCAACTCCGCGAGCAGCGCGGCAATCTCGGCGTCGTCCTTGAGCGGAGTGGCCGCGAGCGCCGCGCCTTGCGCTCCCTCGGCCCACGCAGTGCCCACGACGTCCGCGCCTGCGCGCGCCGCACCGCGGCCTTCCGCGTCCCACGCGACGCGTTCGAATTGTGTCTCGACCCAGTCGCGCTCGGATTTGAGCCGCGCATAAAGATCGTCCCAGCTCCGCTCGCCGAGCGCGTACGCGAGACGCGCACGCTGCTCGTCGTCCTCGGGCAGCGCGTGGGTCTGCCGGTCTTCGAGCGCTTGCAGCCGATTCTCGAGCGTGCGGAGGTACCGATACGCCGCGATGAGCCGCTCGACCACATCGTTCGGCAGCTGCCGATCACTCGCGAGCCGCGGCAATGCTTGCAGCAGCGAGCGCGTCCTGAGCTCCGAGTGGCGTCCCCCACGCACGAGCTGGAACGCCTGCGTGATGAACTCGATCTCGCGGATGCCGCCGGGGCCGAGCTTGATGTTCTCGGCCATGTCCTTGCGTGCGACTTCCTTCGCGATCAGCGTCTTCATGTGCCGCAGCGCGTCGAACACGCCGTAATCGAGATAGCGGCGATAGACGAACGGCGTGAGAACCAAGTCGAACACGTCGCGCTCGTATTCGAGGCCCGTGACGAGCCGCGCCTTTACGTACGCGTAGCGTTCCCAGTCGCGGCCGTGCTGCACGAGGTACGACTCGAACGACGCCACGCTCACGACGAGCGGGCCGCTCGCGCCGAAGGGTCGCAAGCGCACGTCGACGCGGTACACGAACCCGTCGGACGTCTTTTGATCGAGTAGCTTGATCAGGAGCTGCGCGACGCGGAGGTAATAGGTCTCGGGCTCGCTCGGCTCGTCGCTGCCTTCGTCCGAGTCCGCGGCCATCGCCGCGTCGGGATAGAGGAACACGAGATCGATATCGGACGAGAAGTTCAGCTCGCCGCCGCCGAGCTTGCCCATCGCGAGCACGAGCAGAGGCAACAGCTTGCCCGCCGGGTCGCGCGGCGCGCGCTGGCGCTTCGCGACCTCGCCTGAGGCGTAAGCTGTGGCCGCCGCGATCAAGCCGTCCGCGAGCAGCGAGAGCTCCGCGAGCGTCGTGTCGAGATCGGCCAAACCCGCGATGTCGCGCCAAGCGATTCGCGCGAGCTCGATTTGACGCACGCGGCGCAGCTCCGTCATCGCGTCCGCCTCGCCGCGGCTCGCAAGATCGAGCGATGCCGCGAGTGTCTCGCGCGTGAGCGGCGCGCGGTCCGCGACCCGCGCGGCGAGCTCGCGCGGGAAGCGCGTCAAGACGCCGAGCACGAAGTCGCTGATCGTGACGACCCGTGCGGCGGTCGCGGCGACGTCGTCGGACCAGCCGGGATCGATCTCGCCGAGATCCGCGACGCGCTCGAAGCGCGCCTGCAGCGAGGTGGGCAGGTCTGGCGGGGCGGAGAGGTTCACTCGGCGGGCCTTATCGTCGCCGCACGAGGCGGGCTTCAGTTCAGAGCGAAGGCGACTTGAACCTGATTAGCTCGGTCCACGCGAGCGCTATCCGGCTGCGTGCAAGCCTTCGTCAACGACCCGGGGCGCTCTGCATCGCCGGAGGCCTACCCATGCCGACGCTCGCGCGTTGGAGCTGTTCGTACATTTGGCGGTCGCGCATCTCCTCGATATCGCGACGCATGATGTCGTTCTGGATTTTGTCTCGGGCGGTCTCGGTAGTCGAGGAGCAACGCTTCACGCCGATTCGCGAGCCGGTTGGATATTCGGTGCGGCACACCGTGCTGTCGGTCGGCGCTTTCAACGGCACCTGCTTCACTTGTGAAGCTTCGCTCTTGTTCGCAGCGTCATCCGCGGACGCGCGCCGGCTCTTGCGGACCTCGTCCTTGCTGTCGGTCCGCGCGGAGGGTGTGGTGGGAGCCGCGTCGCCGCTCACGTTAGGTGCCGCGACCACGCGTTCTGCGCTCGCGGTGGCCGCCGGCGACTCGTCGGCAAGCGCAGGCAGGGTGACGAGCAGTGAGGCCACTGCTGCTACAAGCGCTCTTTCCATGGAACGCACCTCACCGCCGGCTTTCACGGGATCGTACCACGTTCACCGAGGTCGTCTCCGGGAGCCGCGGATCTCGGGCAAAAAGAAGCCCCGCACGAGGCGGGGCTTCTGGTCAGAGCGAAAGGAACTGGACCGGATTACATCATCCCGTCCATGCCGCCGTGGCCGCCATGCGGCATCGCCGGCTCCTTATCGTTCTTCGGCGCCTCGGCGATCATCGCCTCGGTCGTCAGCAGCAAGCCCGCGACGGAGGTGGCGTTCTGGAGGGCCAGACGCGTGACCTTCGTCGGGTCGATGATGCCGAACTTCACCATGTCGCCGTACTCGCCGTTCGCGGCGTTGTAGCCGTAGTTGCCCTTGCCGTTCACGACGGCATTGAGCACCACCGACGCATCCGCGCCCGCGTTACCGACGATCTGGCGCAGCGGCTCTTCGACCGCCTTGCGCAGGATATTGATGCCGACGTTCTGGTCCTCGTTCGCGCCCTCGAGCGACGCGATGCCCTTGACCGCACGCAGCAGCGCGACGCCGCCGCCCGGAACGACACCCTCTTCGACGGCAGCGCGAGTCGCATGCAGAGCGTCTTCCACGCGCGCCTTCTTCTCCTTCATCTCGATCTCGGTGGCCGCGCCGACCTTGATCACCGCGACACCGCCCGCGAGCTTCGCGACGCGCTCCTGGAGCTTCTCCTTGTCGTAGTCGGAGGTCGACTCCTCGATCTCCTTATTGATCTGCTCGATGCGGCCCTTGATGTCCGCCGCGCGGCCCTTGCCGTCGATGATCGTGGTGTTCTCCTTCGAGACCTGCACCTTCTTCGCCTCGCCGAGGTCATCGGTGCTCGCCTTCTCGAGCGAGAGGCCGACTTCATCGGAGATCACCTGGCCGCCCGTGAGGATCGCGATGTCCTGGAGCATGGCCTTGCGGCGATCGCCGAAGCCCGGCGCCTTGACGGCGGCGACCTTCACGATGCCGCGGATGTTGTTCACGACGAGCGTCGCGAGCGCCTCGCCCTCGCAGTCCTCCGCGATGATCAGGAGCGGACGACCGGACTTCGCGACACCCTCGAGCAGCGGCAGCAGCTCGCGGATGTTCGAGATCTTCTTGTCGTGGATCAGGATCAGCGGGTTCTCGAGCGTGACCGACTGGCTCGCCTGGTCGTTGATGAAGTACGGCGAGAGATAGCCGCGGTCGAACTGCATGCCCTCGACGACGTCGAGCTCGTTCGAGAGGCCCGAGCCTTCCTCGACGGTGATCACGCCTTCCTTGCCGACCTTGCTCATCGACTCGGCGATGATCTTGCCGATCTCCTCGTCCGCGTTGGCCGAGATCGTGCCGACCTGCGCGATCGACGTATCGTTCTTACACGGCTGCGAGAGCGACTTGAGCTGCTCGATCAGCGCCACGGTGCCCTTGTCGATTCCGCGCTTCAGATCCATCGGGTTGAACCCCGCCGCAACGGCCTTGAGGCCCTCGCGCAGGATCGCTTGCGCGAGCACGGTCGCGGTGGTGGTGCCGTCGCCGGCGAGGTCGGAAGTCTGCGACGCGACCTCCTTCACCATCTGCACGCCCATGTTCTCGAACTTGTCCTCGAGCTCGATCTCTTTCGCGACCGAGACGCCGTCCTTCGTGACGGTCGGGGCGCCGAAGCTCTTCTCGAGCACGACGTTGCGGCCCTTCGGGCCGAGCGTGACCTTGACTGCATTTGCGAGAACGTTGACGCCTTTCAGCATCCGCGCGCGCGCATCATCGGAAAAACGAACTTCTTTCGGAGTCGCCATGACTCTTGCTCCTCGAAATGGATTGCTAAATCGGAATGGAAATCTTGTGGGAGTTACTTCTCGATGATCGCCATGATGTCGTCTTCGCGCATCACGAGCAGATCCTCGCCGTCGACCTTCACTTCGGTACCGGAGTACTTGCCGAACAGGATCTTGTCGCCCTTCTTGACGTCGAGCGGGCGCACCTCGCCGTTCTCGAGGATCTTGCCCTTACCGACGGCGATCACTTCGCCGCGGATCGGCTTCTCGGTGGCCGTGTCCGGGATCACGATTCCGCCCGGGGATTTGCGTTCCTCTTCGGTACGCCGGATCACGACACGGTCATGCAGGGGACGAAGCTTCATGGTGGTACTCCCTCTTGAAGTCTATGATTTAACGGAAAATATGAGTGCAACGACGTTCGTCTGTTAGCACTCAATGAAAGCGAGTGCTAATGATAGTGACGAACGCGCCAATTTCAAGAGTTATTGAGATAAGAGTCATGACACCCGGAGAGAGCGACGGGTATGCTTTCGCGCTTGTCTTTCGTCCCGGGAGCCCCGCTTGAGCCCTCGCAAGCTCGTCGTGCTGACCACCTGCGCGACTCCGGCGGAGGCCGATGGGCTCGCGAGCGCGCTCGTCGAGCGCCGGCTCGCGGCATGCGTCAACGCGGTCGCCGACGTCGTATCGACCTATCGCTGGCACGGAGCCGTGCAGCGCGAACGCGAGACGCTGCTCGTGATCAAAACGACCGAGGCGCGGCTCGCCGCCGTCGAGGCCGTGATTCACGAGAGGTCGGGATACGAGCTGCCAGAGATGATCGCGATACCGGTCGAGGGCGGCTCGAAACGCTACCTCGATTGGGTGCAGTCGGCCGTGGCCGACGGCTGAGGAGACCGAATCTATGTTCCGCGCGCGTGCGTTCGCAGCGCTTCTCTGGATTGGCTGCCTGCTCGGCGGCGGGAGTGCTCTCGCCCAGCGCGACGACGAGCCGCTGCCCCCGCAGCAGGTATTCGTTTACACGACCACGGCCGACGCGCAGAAAGTCTATTTGCGCTTCGCGGTCCTCGACGGCTACTACCTCTATCGCGCGCGCTTCGGGTTCGCGAGCGCGACGAGCGGCGTGTCGCTGCGTGATGCCGAATTTCCGAAAGGCGAAACACACGCCGACGAGTACTTCGGGTCGCAAGAGATCTATCGCGGCAAGTTCGAGATCGCGATTCCCTATCAGCGAACGGCTGCGGCCGACGCGCTCGCGCTGAGCTTGAAGCTGC
>Ga0105248_10000830_pt1 | contig 34740 bp, 56 predicted proteins | sample KBSS34metaG_FD_81524 | JGI IMG/M metagenome (GOLD analysis project Ga0105248, IMG submission 81524) | Switchgrass rhizosphere microbial communities from Kellogg Biological Station, Michigan, USA - KBS S3-4 metaG | ecosystem: Host-associated > Plants > Roots > Rhizosphere > Soil | place...
AGCTCGCCCCGACCGGCACTCCGGTCGCAGGTCAGTTCACGATCTTCGCATACGCCGTCATCGGCGGTGTTGCTGACACTGGCACCACGTTCCACGTCAAGAAGATCGACGGTCACCACATCACTACGGTCGAAGGTGGTCGTTATATGTGGACTCTCGGCACCCCGGCTGCCTCGGGTTACGCAAAGCTGCAAACGAACGCCTGATGCCAACTATTCCCGGCGACTTTATTGGTAGCGATCCCGGTAAGATCGCTATCAAGTTCTTCAACGGCACGGAAGTGGTTGAAGGATATATTGTCCAGCAAACGGGGTCGCGGCGTTACGTCGTCTCGCAAGATGGACAAACCAACTTCGTCGTGAAGTTGGTTCGCACCGTCGCAGAACTTCAAAATCTCGGTGATGGCCAAGCCACCATCGAGATTTTTCCTATGCTCAACGGCGTGATCTCCGAGACCCCCGAGCATGTCCACCGTATCGAACAGTTTACGTGCTATACTGTAGAGGGTCACAAATACGGATGGCGGTTTGGTAGAGCAGACCAAGAAGGTGAAGGAAATATCGCCACAATACCTACTCCAAGCACCGATTAATATTGCTTAGCCATAGTTCTCCGAAGTAAAACAGTAGTGTGTTTTGGAGAAATATTGTAACCCATGGCTAAGACCCCAAAGACTATCAAGACGGATGCGGGCAAGACCTTGTCTGACGCCCCCATTAGTATCACCCCTCCCAGCCTTCCGGTTTTGGAAACGCAGAGCGGCCCGGTATCGCAAGATGTCCCCGTTGTCGTTCCTCCGGCTGTTGCTCCGGCCCCTCCCCTTCAGCGGCCCCACATCTGTATCGCCACGCCCTGCTACGGCGGTCAGGTGTTCCAGAATTACTTCCTCAGCATCATCAGCCTGATCTACGCTGTTGAGCGCCGGAAGGACATCGACCTGTCCTTCATCGTGCGGGGTGGCGACAGCCTCATCACCCGTTCGCGGAACTCCATCGTCGCGGAATTCCTGTCGCAGCCGAAGTATACCCACCTCCTGTGGATCGACGCCGACATCGGCTTTAGCCCGGAAGCGGTCTATCGTCTGCTGGGCAGCGGTCATGAGATCGCGGCCGGTGTCTATCCGCTGAAGGCTTTCACCTTCCCCGACGACATCCCGGCGCAGAAGAAGGACGAGCTTCTTCTCCGCTACACGACCTATCCGTTCAACCCGATTGGGACGACCTTCAAGGTCGAGAACGGCTTCGTCGAAGTGAAGGATGCTCCGACCGGCCTGATGATGATTCAACGCGGCGTCTTCGACCGCATGATTCAGGCGTATCCTGAACTGAAATACAAGCCCGACCGTCAGGTTGGTCTTGAGAAGCTCGCGGCGACCATCGACGATTGCTACTACAACTTCTTCGACACGTTCGTGGATGATGCTGGTCGCTATCTGTCGGAGGACTACGCGTTCTGCCGCCTCTGGCAGAAAATCGGCGGCAAGGTGTTCTGTGACGCCGAATCTCGGCTGACCCACCAAGGCAGCCACCAGTATCAGGGAGATTTCTCCAAGATGCTGGCCTATCGTTATACCCGCTCCGAGGGTTAACGTTCTTCTTCAAGCACGGCGATGGCGTCCCCGTCCACAATCAGGATGGGGGCGTCTGAGTCGCGGTGCACGGAGATGTTGGCGCCACGGGCGCCCGGAACTGACGATTTGATGCGGCCCCAGATCGCCTCTCGGGCCGCTTCTTCGTTATCGGCCGTAATCGTGCCGACCACATCGCTCGGGAATTCCTGACCTTCTCGGAAAACCGTCGCACTGAACACCCACTGCCGGTCGATCCGATCCCATTTCGCCAACGCATCGGACCCGTGAAGGTGCAGCATATTGCGAATTGTGGGCTTGGCGATCCCGCCGCGCAACATGTTCAAATGAACCGCTGCTGGGTCGTGTCGCAGATTGTCCCACTGCTCGGCTTCTTCAGCCTTATCCAATAGATAGAGAAGCTCGCGGGCGGTGACGGTGTTGTCCCGAGCGACCAGCCGCGCCCGCAGGTTGTTCAGGTCTATGTTCATACTCGCACCGATAGACATTTTCGCAAAATCCGACAAGCGATTTCGTTGACGAGATCGAATTACGCGCATATGCTGAAGGTCGTTAGGAGGACTCCATGACGGCCCCAAATCGCAATCACGGTAAGACCAACGAAGCGTGGGCCAAAATGTGCCTCAGCAAGACCCGCTACTCCGATGAATATACGGCGCGGGCCGGGGCCTTCCACCTCTTCGAAGCCCCCGAAACGGTGCGCCACAAGGATGGCCTCCCGCCCAAGCTCTGGGTCTACAAGTGCACGAATTGCCGGGGTTGGCACATGACCAAGTCCGAAGTTCGCGGCTGCTCGCCGGTCACCGCTGAAGGTATGTTCTAGCCTTCAGCGACGATGCCAGCGGTGATGGTAGCCGTCGTTGTGGCCTCGATCAAGCTGGCTGCCGATGATCGCACCCGCGATGAAACCCAACACCGGAATGACCGTATCATCCGGGTCCGCGTAGCGCGGTTGCGGCTGCTCGGGTGGCGGCCCATACGGCTCGTAGACATCGACGTAGCGGTAGCCCGCCGGGCGATATTCGTTGTGATATCGGTCGTTGTAGTCCCGGTAATATTCCGGCACATGATCGACGTAGATCGTCTGGTTGACGACCACCGGCGGGCGCGGCTTGGGCGCCGCGACAGCAGTGGTGGTGCTGGCCACGAGTGCGGCCACGAGCAGGATCATTTTCATCGAGCTTTCGCCTTTGCTTTCTTCGCCTTCTTCTCGGCTGCGAGACGGCGGGTTTCTTCCTGCCGCGCATGAAAATCAGCCATCATCTTAGCACGCTGCTCGATGTTGGCGCGTTCGGCATCCCGAGCCGTGGCGATCATCGTCGCTTCCATGCTCGGGGAGGTGGCTTCAATCAGGTCAGTGACCATGCTGCTGAGAGCTTCTGACGTTTGCGGAAGGTGCGGATAGAACGTCCACCCGCATTCCTCGCAAACGTAGTCGATGCTGAAAACTGCCGAACAGCCTCCGTAGTAGGGCTCATCCTCGGCGGTGACCTTGACCTTGATTTTGCCTTCGCAGACCTTGTAGCCTTCGGCGAGCAACCCGGCGCTGGTGAGATCGCCCAGAGGCCCGAGATCGCTCGTGTGCCACCACGAGACGATCTTCTGGCGTTTGCGCCCCTTCGGGGTGCGGTCATTCAGGACGAAACATCCACAGCGCATGGTCAGAACGCCGTGAACAAATCGAGCAAGTCGTAGTCGATGGCCGTGGGCCTATCGTTCCCGACGAACTGGACCACCGGGATGATCTTCTTTTCCTCGGAGGAAAATTCTTTCCCAATCTGGGAAAGGATCGCCACCGTCCGACCACCGGCGTAGGCCAAGCCGACGACGTGTCCGATCCGAAGTTCATCCGTTTGGAGGGCGTCGGGCTTCACCGCGACGAGAACCCCCATCTTGCATTCACACAGTTTCATCAGTTCGCACGAGGCCGGTAAAGGCCAAGCTCCTTCAACTGCTTGTCGGTGACGGCCGACGGGGCGTTCATCATCAAGTCCTGTCCCTGCTGGTTCAGCGGGAAGGCGATGATTTCACGAATCGTGTCCACACCGGCCAGCAGCATGACGATGCGGTCGATGCCGGGCGCGAGACCACCGTGCGGCGGGGCGCCGAACCGGAACGCGTTCAGCATCCCGCCGAATTTTTCTTCGACGACTTCCGGGCCGTAGCCCGCGATGGCGAACGCCTTGAGCATGATCTCCGGCTTGTGGTTGCGGATGCCACCCGAGCAAAGTTCGATGCCGTTGCAGACGATGTCGTATTGATAGGCGAGAATGTCGAGCGGGTTCTTCGTCTCCAACGCTTCCATCTCGCCCTGCGGCATGGAGAAAGGGTTGTGGCTGAAGTCGATCTTCCCTTCGTCGTTCAGTTCATACATCGGGAAATCCACGATCCAGCAGAACGCGAACTGCTCCTTGTCGATCCGCAGATCGTCGGCCAGTTCTTCGCCCAGTTTGGTCCGCAGCAGCCCGGCGAACTTGTAGAATTCGTTCGGGTTGCCCGCGACAAAGAACAGACCGTCTTCCGGGTTGAAGCCGATCAGGCTCTTCAATTGTTCCATACGCGGCTCACCGTGCGTTCCGATGGCTTTCACCACCGGCCCGGCATGACCGTTCTCGGTCGGGTAGATCGCCGCGAGGCCAGCTTGACCTTGCTCGATGGCCCAGTCGTTCATCTTCTTCGCGAACCGGCCGGAAATGTTTGGCGCAAAAATCGCCCACACTTCGTTGCCCGGCGTCGCAAGAATGCTGTCGAACACCTTGAAGTCGCTACCCCGGAACACGGCGCTCACGTCCACAAATTCCAACGGGTTCCGCAGGTCGGGCTTGTCAGTCCCGAAGCGCCGAATGGACTCCCGATAGGGAATGCGCGGGAACGGGAACATCGTCACGCGCTTGTCCGAAAACTTGCGGAACGTGTGGTAGAGGACCGGTTCGATGGTGTCGAACACCTCTTCCTGCGTGACGAAGCTCATCTCCACGTCGAGTTGGTAGAACTCACCGGGTGAGCGGTCGGCGCGACCGGCCTCGTCGCGGAAGCAGGGGGCGATCTGGAAATATTTGTCGAAGCCGGAGACCATCAGCAGTTGCTTGAACTGCTGCGGCGCCTGCGGCAGGGCGTAGAAGGTGCCGGGGTGCAGACGCGAGGGCACGAGGAAGTCCCGTGCGCCTTCCGGCGACGAAGCCGTCAGGATCGGCGTCTGGAACTCCTTGAAACCCTGACCGAGCATCGCTTCGCGCAAATGCTGGATCACGTCCGAGCGCAGCGTGATGTTCTTGTGTAGCGTTTCCCGACGCAGGTCGAGATAGCGGTGCTTCAGGCGAAGCTCTTCCGAATAGTCGGGCTCACCGAACACAGGAACAGGAAGCTGGTCAGCGTAGGACAACACGTCCACGCCGGTCACCTTCACCTCGATCTCACCCGTAGGCAGCTTCGGGTTCACGGTCCCTTCCATGCGCGGCACGACCACACCATCCACGCGGATGACGCTTTCCAACCGCAGATGCGTCAGCAGGTCGAAGCCGGGGGTGTCCGGGTGGAGCACCAGTTGGGTCAGGCCATAGTTGTCCCGCAGGTCGATGAACGCCAATCCACCATGGTCACGACGATTGTGGACCCAGCCCGACAGCCGAACGGTCGCGCTCTTATCGGAGGCGCGCAATTCACCACAGGTGTGCGTGCGGTAGAGGTTGGTCATTGAGTGTCCAGTCCAGCAGTCGAGGGCAGGCGAATTTGCACTTGGGTGACGATGCGCGCGAAGGCGGCTTCGCGGCCGATGACGGTCAGCAGTGTCCCAAGATCGGGCGCGGTGGTCCGACCAGTGAGCGCAGCACGCATCACCGGGCCGATCTTGCCCATCTTGATGTCGTTCGCCGCCGCCCAATCGCGGATCGAGTTGTTCAGCAGTTCAGGCGCCCAATCGTCGAAGGACACCTTAGCCACGAGCATTTCCGACACGTCCATCAGGACGTTGAGATTCTCGATCTCGTTCAGGACATCGGCGGCCTTTTGATCGGATTCCGGCCGACGGAACGCGAAGACGCACAGTTCGGCCAGTTCCTTGATCGTGTGGGCGCCATCCTTGAGATAGCGGATCACGCCCGGCAGCCGGTCGAGGATGTCGAGTTGCTCGGCGCGGGTGAAGTTGTCCCACACGAACCGGGCAAGCACCATCACGGCGAGGCGCTCGTTGTCGGCCTCCCCGATATAGTGGTGGTTCATGTTGAGCAGCTTCTTGCCGTCCATGCGCGCGGGCGCGCTGACCACGTCGGCCACGTCGAACCACTCGATGGCTTGCGCATCGCTGAAAATTTCGGCTTCACCGTGGCCCCAGCCGAGTCGCGCGAGATAGTTCCGCATCGTCTCCGGCAGGTAGCCAGCGTCGGCGAAATCCATGACGGATGCAGTTTGGCCGTCGCGCTTGGTGAGCTTCTTGCCCGCCTCGCTAAAAATCAGCGGAAGGTGGGCGAACGCAGGCACGTCCCAACCCATCGCCTCATAGATCAGCTTTTGCCGACCGGCGTTGTTCAGGTGATCGTCGCCCCGGATGACATGGGTGATGCCCATGTCATGGTCATCCACCACCACGGCGAGGTTATAGGTCGGCGTGCCGTCGCTGCGGAGCAGGACGAGGTCGTCGAACGTTTCGTTGTTGAACGTCACGTCGCCCTTGATGAGATCATGCACGACGGTTTCGCCCGTGGTCGGCCCCTTGAAGCGAACGACGAACGGGCCAGACAGTTCGGCCATGGTGGAACTCGCGCGAAGCAGCGGGTTCGTTTGGTGATATTCCGTGCGATCTCTGAACGAAGAGCGGAACGCCTTGTTCTTGTTGGCGAGCTTCCACGCCTCGGTCTCGTCCGCCGACATATAGTCGCGATAGGCGTGACCGGAGGCCAGCAGCATGTCCACGACTTCGCGATGCCGATCCGCGCGCGTGGCTTGGAACACGGGCTCGCCATCGACTTCGAGGCCGAGCCACTCAAGGCCGTCGAGAATGACTTGAACCGCTTCCTCGGTGGAACGCTCGCGGTCGGTGTCTTCAATGCGCAGCAGGAACTTCCCGCCGGTATGCTTGGCATACAGGTAGTTGAAGAGTGCGGTGCGCGCGGTGCCGATATGCATCATACCGGTGGGCGACGGGGCGATTCGTGTAACTACGGTCATCTCTACAGTCTATCTGATTTGAGGATTTGGTCAACGAAATAGGGCCGCCCGAAGGCGACCCCATCCGTTAGGCGAACAGGCCCCTATAGGTCAGACTGATCCTCGGTCTTTTGACCACGAACCCAGCCTTGGGAATCCTGTGCAAGTGGGTGCTTTGCATCCCGGCGTTCATCAGGAACAACGAGCCGGACTCCAAGAAAATCCTGATCCTGCTGCCCGTCTCCTTGTCGATGCACTCGATGTCCCTCCCGTCGCCCACAGTCACGACCGCGATGGGCCTGCTGTGGTCGATGTTCGGGTCATCGTCGGCGTGCGGCCCCAAGGAGTCGCTCGCGTCGGCATAACCGTTCAGGAAGCAACCTTCGTATCTGAAGCCCAATTCGGCCTCCAACGCGTCGCTCACTTCCTCAATGGCCGGGTGGGTCACCCTGCTCTCGTAGGTTCTCTCTTCCCTCTTCCCGTAGGTGTAAGACCTACCGAAGACGTTGGTCCAATACTCCTTTCTCGGAGTGTTGGGCCTTCTTTCCCAGTCCAGTTCGGCCCACAAGGACTCGAACACAGCATCGGGGTTCGAGATGAACCTCGGCTTGTAGACGACGGGGAAGTCCGCGATGGTCACGGACGGTTTTTCTGTAACTGCGGTATTCATTGTAGAACTCCTATTTCTTGGTCACGTCTCCTTTCGGATAAGCGGTGGCACCACCGCCGTCGAAGATGACGTGCCTCAGACCTTTGTATTCGGCGACGAAAACTCCGGCGCCAGTTGTGTTTCGATCCGCGATGAAAATGTTGACCCGATCACCACGCGAGACACCATCAGCGGTGTCGGTGATGATCTGGTCCGCCACGTTCACCGGCGGATGCAGAGTTGCGAGGTGGTGGATCACCGCGCGAGCCGTTTCGATATCGACTTCGCGTTGAGCCTCCGCTCGTTCGTCCCGCCGCTGCCAGAAGCGTCGTTGTCGCTCCGGCGCGGCGGTGGTCGTAAGTCGCCGGACGGCAATCGAAAGCCGATCCGCGATGGAATATTCCCGGCGGACCTGATCCGGCCGGAACGTGGCGGGCCACTCTTTGCCGCCATACGAGCCGTCACAGTGCAGGAACATGCGACCGTCCATGCGAACGACAAACACGCCGTGGGCATGAGTCTGCCCGCTGCTGAGGATCACTTCGATGCGATCCCCAACTTCCGGGCTCCAATCATGCATTTCGCGTTCGCTCAACATCACTCCGCGTCCGTTGCTGCCTTGCCGGTATCTCGATTCCTGCGCCACTTGGCCAGCTTGCGGCTGACTTCGGCGGCGAAACTCTCTGCCACATCTTCTCGGCTGGCCCCAGCCTCGATTTGATCGGGCATGGGGGTCAGCGCGCAGTCCACGGCGACGATCACCACGTCGGCCAGTTCTTCACGCACATCATCCCACGTCTTCTTCTTGCCGTTCGCCGCGCTGGTGACGTTCAAATACGCCTCCGACGCTTCGCCCAGTTCTTCCACGATCTTGACGAGACGGCGGATGAGGTTGCCCGGCTCACGAGCCGGATTGGCATCCGAAATCTCTTGGATGATGTCCCCGACCGCAATGACCGGAGGTTCTCTCATCTTCCTGTCAATCCACGACGTGAAATTGGCGCCCCTCGTGAAACCCTGACGGTATCCGAGCATCGCACCAATCCCTGCTCCGACGAGCAGGGCGAACAAAGCCGCTGGCCATATGGCATCCATGTATTCGCAAATCCTTTTCTGGTCACCTCGCAGATTATCCGCAAGGTCCACTTTGGTCAACCAAATTATTGACCGGCGTTACGGCTGGATTTAGAGTTCGAGCGATGGCCGAACCCGATGTCGAACTACTGCGCGATGCGCTCCACCGAGTGAATTCGGTATGGGAAGGCACGCGTGAAATCGACTGCCGAATTGCCTATGCGCTCGGTATGGATTGGTGCAACGCGGCGTGGGCCTATTCCGGCACCAAGTCGTGGCGGGATCACGTCGAGAAATTCGGCTATGAGCAAGCGTGGCACAACGATCACGTTTACGGCCGCGAGGATGGTGTTCCTCATTTCACGACCAGCATCGACGCCGCGTATTCGCTCAACAACATGACCAAGCCGTTCCTCGATACGATCAGCTTGGATTGCGACCCCTCTGGCTTCGGCGCCAAAGTTGGAAGTTGGAATCTCTCCGAGAACAAGCTCTACCACTACGCCAAAAGCTCGTGTGGGTCGCTCGCATTGGCGTTGGTCAGCGCCACGTTGAAATCCTACATCGGCTACCTGACCGACACCGGGGAGACAAAGGACATGTAAGGCTAAATATGCCTATGTCCGATGATCTTCGCTTGCTCTATCTCGCCGGTATCCTGAAGGAGGATATGTCGCTTAATCAAGCGCGTGACTTCCTCAAGCAGAATGGCGTGTCAAAGATGACCGACATCGGTCTGAAGGCTGCCCTTCAGGGTAAGGACGACGATCTATCTCAGAAAATGGTCGCGGTCTATCGGTTCCTCCGTGCCAATGAGCCGGAGCAAACGAACAACCATCAGCTTTGGAAGCCGGAAAAGAAAATTGATCGGACGGGTGCGCCGCCGTGGGCGAAAGACGTTAACGACTGGACGATCAAGAAGAACGACTACACCGACGCGAACTATTTGCGCAAACATATCTGGGAACTATCCGGTGAGCCGAAAGGCCCGGCGGTCTCCCTGTGGATTTGGGACGGAACCAAATTCACGACCCACATTGTGGTGATCGCCAAAACCAGCCTTTTCATGGAAATGGCCAAGGCCATGGTCATCTTCAGCGCTAAGAAAGCGCGCGCGATTTTCATGAACGGTGAATCCGACAAGATGATCTTGCTCTACGTCGATGGGCGCTATCTGCATCACCCCATCGCCCTCACCATGCGTTCCGAAAATCGCAACCCGAACAACGACTGGAATTTCGTCTCTCGGCTACCGAGAAAGCTCGCGGACATCACCCGCGAATTCGAAGAACACGCCGACCAGAAAGCCGAAGATTTCAAAGCATGGATCAACGTCGAGACCGAGCACGTCGAACAGGTCGCGGCCGACCGATCATATTTCGACGCCATCCGCGAGCGGCCGAAACTTTTCGGCATCCTGAACAACAAGACCATGCTCCACGCTAGGATAGCCGTAGAACGTGCTGGGTGGGTCGCTACGGGGGTCAACGTGTCTGACGAGGGCGTCGGTGCAGTTGTGACCGCAATGACCCCAGAGCAGGCTATAAAGGCCGCACGGCTATTGTTCAAAGATCGCTATGGCAAAGGGGATTGGGACACGCTTCGCGTCAAGACGAACGACGACCAGTTCGTGTGCAAGAACCGAGCGGAAATTCGCGATTATCTGAAGACCGGCCGCAGGCCCGAGCAAGAGCGTCCGGCTCACTATCTCGACTAGAACGGAAGATCGAGGTCGTAGGTCTTGTCGATGATCGCTTGAATGCGATCTGCCGGAACAAGACGCAGCACGTTTTTCGCCACGGGTGCAAGTTTGCTCAAGACTTCCTGCACAGAGACCATCTTTCGATTGTAGCCCATCCGAACTGGCTTCAAGGCCCACTGGATAAGCAATTCCCCCACGTTCGTTTCGATCCCTGCATCGGCCATGGCCTTGATGACTTCGGGTGAAACCAGCGCGCGCATGTCCGCTCGCGAGAGCGTGGCGTAGGGAATGAACTCTGGAATCTCTTTGGCCACAATCGGCCACGCCTCGGGATATTTGTTGGCGATGGCGATGAGGTGGCTGGCGGCGCCATGGCTCGACCCCACTTCATTGATGAAAGCTGAGAGGCCCGCGCGCATACCGGAATATTCGGGCTTGGCGAAAAATGATTCCGTGAAATCATGCTCGTTGATCGCCTCGAAGTGTTCCGACTTTCCGGTGAGCAGAAGGGTCGGCCACTCTTTCATCAGCAACCGATATTGCTCCGAATGCCCTTCTTCGTCGTGATCGTAGAACAGAATATCAATGAGTTCGTCTAGGCCATGGACCTTGATGGGATATTTCCCGTGGTTCACCGCGCCGCCCTTGCGGATGTTGTCGATGAGTTCGACCACTCGGACGGCTTGCTTGGTCAGAAACACAGCCTGCGTGGGCTCGTTCGGGTGAATGATGCCTTGACCGGCCTTGTCGCTGATTCCGGTATATCCGAGCGACCGAAGGATCGAGTTCCACGCGACGCCCCGGCGATTTCTAGATTTGCTGATGGTATCCGCGATAGACATCGTAACGACCCAGAGCGCGAACCCAAATGGGTTGGTGATGGTGTTGATGACGCGCGCACCATTTACGCTTCGGTCAATGAAATGACCCCAGACTTGATCGTCGGTGAATTCTTCGCCATTTTTAGAGTAGGAAGCTCGATGCTGTCGGTCGATGACAATCTGCCCATACAGTCGATGGAGTTTCTCCAAATCGGCTTCGTAGGCGGCTTTGCTGTAGTCGGCCAATTCCAAGACGCGGCCGGTGGACTTCAGCACATAGACATAGGGCCGCTCGGAGGCGAAGGGGATGTTTCCGTAGCGGATCGTGTCCCAGTATGCCTGCAAGGGATAGGTGTAGATGCCCAGCGGGGTGTTGAACGTGGACTGTGGATTGATGCCCACCTTGGGAAGGTCCACGAACGTGATGTAGATATCGGGGTCAGAGGCGTATTTCGCCAACGCCGAGATCGCATCTGGGCGGCGTTCAAGCAAAACACCTTCGAAGAGTTCGGAAACGATCATGACCCAAGCACAAAATTGCTTGGTTATTTAGGCTGTTGCTGGGTCAGCCTTTCATATTCTTCGAACGGGATGACTTTGCTGAATTGTTCGCCCGCGAACTTGACGATAACCTTCGCGCCTTCCGGCGGTTTTTCACCGTTGACTTGATAGTGGTAGGCGAAGCTCGTGACGTAATTGATCGTTGGCTTCACCGAGTGGGCCAGCACGGCGCCAGACCGCTTGATAGTGGCCCAGAAAATTCGGTCGCCAGTCAGGCTCTCGCGCTTGTCCTTGAAACCCCACGACGCCATGCAACCGAAAGCGGGCTTGGTCAGCAGATAGCAGTTGGTGTCGTTGAAGTGGTTGCCGTCGGATTCTTTGCAGACGCCCAGCGTGGTTCCGTCCATGCGGATCAACATCCGGGTAGCGGTGACGACGTGGGCGCCGGATTGCTTCTGAAGATCGAGAAGGGTCTCGATGTGGTCGGGGTCGTAGTAGTTGTCCGCGTCCAACATGCAGAGCGCATCCGCTCCGAGGTTCGAAGCGATCAGGCCACCCACAGCGCGGGGTGTGTCACCGCAGTCGCCACTAGGCGGGAGCTTGGCATGAACCACGTCCCAATTGTCCACTTCAGGATTGGGGACGCCGTCCGAGACCATGATGTGAACCACGTTCGGGTGGGTCTGTGCCTTGACGCTATCGTAACAGCGACGAAGAACTTCAGTAGTCTCTTTGTAGTATGCGGTAACGACGGCAACGAGCATTGTTCACCAGATATTATGTCTGGTGTTATTTATCTCGCGGATACATCTTCTGCACAATATCTTTCACAGCATCTTCGATGCTTGAATAGTGATCCCGATCATCTTGCTGATCCATCAGCGCACGTCTGATCTTTTCGTGTTCGTATTTCTTACGCTCCGCATCGCGGCGCATACGTTCCATTTCTTGCTTCTGATGATAGATGTCCTGACGCGTCTTCATGAGATCATCGTCATCATCCCACCCCATGGGTGCTTTCTTCTTCTCGACTTGGCGCTGTTTGATACGCTCCAAAATATCGTGCGCAGAAGCTTGAGAGGGAGACGAGACCTTGGGCTGAGGCTGCTCGGGTTCTTCCTCGGGCAATTCGTAGCCTTCGAAGAAAATCTTGAAATTGACCGCGTCCGGGTCGCCCTCGATGTAGACCGTGAACTCACCCATGGGAGTGGACGGGCTGATGAAATAGAGGCTTTTGCAGGACTCGCGGAGCCAATCCACAACAACTTGTTTCAGGCGGGTGCGGTCTGCGGCCGAACCTCCACCCTGCATTTTGATCTCGGACCTGTTGCGCACCATCAAAGAATGCAGATCGGACCCGAACAACGATTTCCAGTCGTCGGCCGACAGGAGTTTCGGGGTCGAGATAGCCAGTTCAAGTGCCATGGGTTTGCTAGGTTCCGCTTGTCTCATAAACGAGGCGGGAAGGGGCTTCGGGTATCGTTTATGAGACAGATTTGGTTAACCAAATCTAGCAGGATCGGCGTGTGACGCAAGGATTTTCGTGGTTGTCAAGCACCTTAAGTATAGTGTAAACAAATGATAATCAATGGAGAACAAATAACTGCCTGATCTCGTTGAAATTTTCCAAAATTCCCAAAATAATGCCTCATTTCTGCCTAAATATACTCATGCGTTACTGGGAAATCATCTCCGAAGAAGGTCTAGTTGTTCCGGGCGTCAATACAACCCAAGACGTTAAGGCCGGAGAGATTACTAGACAGGCAGCAAAGATGGGCTTCAACGTCGATGCCAACGGCATTCCACCTTTGATTACGGGCGGCGCGGCCAAACCCAAACGTAAGCGCGTGCGCGAATCGGTAGGCGATGAGGACATCATCGACTGGCACCTGTCAGGTCCCGAACTCGCGATCATCGACATGATCGAGGTTCCCGCTGAGCAGCGTGGTCAGGGGCTCGCTAGAATCGCCTACGAACAATGGGAAGCCGCTCTTCCCAAAGAGGTGAAGCTTGTGCGCCTATGGGCCATTGGCCCGAGCGCGGCTGAGTTCTGGCAGCACATGGGCTACGAGTATCAGTATACCTGCAACAGCGACGATTTGGATGATTTCCACGATGACGACATCTGGCTGTGGCTATGGAAAGGCGTCAATGGTCACCCCACGCCCGAAACGATCTGGCTTGTGCCGGAGGACAGCGAGGATTTGGACGAGAGCGTCAACGGCGCCGGGACAAATTTCTTCTGGAAGATTCCGCTCGAATTTCAGGAGATGATTCGTAGCTGGCCGGTGGCCAGCAAGAGCCCCTACTCGAACAGCTACTACAACGTGCTGAGCGGCCAGAAAACATGGACCAACACCCCGGAAGGGTCCTTGCGGATCGCAGACCATTGGAACTTCACTAGCCGCAATCACGGTGGGCTGCATTGCCCCACCGACCGCCCGGTGGCCAACAGTGACAGAGACCATGGACGATCCGTTTGGGCGCTCGGCCAATGGGAAAACGGACGCTACAAGATTCTGAAGGTTCTGCCCGGCCGCAAAATCTGGGAGCTTTCGGACGAAGAAGCCACCCGACTGCCGCGCCACCTGAAAGACGCACGCGAGCGCATCCGCGCTGAGCGGGCGAACATGAAGGCTGATTAGGGGAGTTTGGTGGAGCCTGTCGGGCTCGAACCGACCACCTCATGCTTGCAAAGCACGCGCTCTACCAGATGAGCTAAGGCCCCAAACGCTTTCGCGGGAGAATGTATTTATCAAAGTGATGGCGACGTGGGCAGGACTCGAACCTACATATCTACCCCTTGCGGAGGTAGTCCCTAACCAATTCGGAACACCGCGTCGTAGTCATCACTGACAATTTGGAATGTAGGGAACTAGAAGTTCCCTGTCAACTAGAGATCGCCAAATTCTCTCTTCAAGTAGGCTTCGCTCGGGCAACCATCATGGTTCAAAGCCCACAGCCCACTATCCCTCGGAATGCCGTGGGTATACAGCAGATGGCAGGCGTCCCGATAGCCAAGCTCCGACCGAAGTTGGGCACTGAGCATCCGGGGATTGTTGAAGTCGCCGTTCTGGCGGACAAGGTCGATGGGTTCCAAGAACCGCACATAGAGATGGCACGGTTGCCCCTCACCATTGAAGGTGACGCGGACTTCCTTGCCCTCGTATGTGCCGGTCAGAATCATGCTGCCACGGGCGCCATGGTGAGAAAATTGCTGCGCAACACGTCGAGAAGAGACGACATTTTCTGCATCTTTACAGTGTCGAGCGGGAGACGTTCCTTTGAAATCAGCACTTTGCCGATAGCGTAGGCGAGAACGGCGTCTTCGAAACTACGAAGCACGTCAACGTCCAGTGTGTCGGGGTAAACCCGTGGGGTCCACGGATCGCCTTGTTCAAATAGCCCATTGAATTGTTCGACTGCCAAGGCCGAAAATTCTTGAGAGAAGTTTTCGGTGATGTAGCCGAACAGGGAGTCGGCCATAACGTAGAAATTCCGATAGGTTTCTTCGTTGCCGAGCACGGCCACGGGCCGCCGAGCGTCGCCGCGAATTTCTGCATACTCGCGTAGAATATCCCGTTGCATTTGCACGAGAATTTCATATTTGCTCGACATCAAGGTCTCCTTTCAAGGATTGAAGATACCCCGGAAGTGGTATTCGTCAAGCAAACCCTTGCTCGTCCTTGATGATCCGGTGAGCCTGCAAGACCAAACCCTCGAACGTCTTGAACCGATAGACCGGCATGGGCGACCGGCGCACCACCCGCCCGACGCCTCGCACATCGTCGAGGTAGAGGACATGTAGCGCGTAGCGCCACGTTCCCTCGGGGGCCTCGGTGCGAGTGTAAACCGACTCCACGGCAACCAAATCCGTCCCGAACATCACAAAAAGAGCGTTGATCTCGTCGAGGTTATTCATCGAGTTCGGCCGCCATCATGAGCATGGTCAGGTCTCGGGTGAACGCTTGCTCATCGCCCGACATCTGGACTTCCATTATCTGGCTTCGTAAGGTCCACAGATCGTTCTTGATCGTCCACTTCTGCTCGCCGTGCCAAAGCAGATAGAAATCCACGCCACCGAAATTGTAGTGGGTCGTGATGGGATGGCCGCTGGATAGCGTGTGGCGCTCGTTTATCCGGCCCAACGTATCGAGGGGTTTCCGGCGTTCCTTGTTCAGGTGGAAAACGAATTTCCCGAGGAACCGCTGAACGGAGGCTGAGATATCAGACATGGGCGGCCAGCACCGTGATGTCGCGACGGAACGCATCCTCGTCGCCTTCCAGACGCCCATCATAGCACCACGAGCGATCTGGCGGCGCCATGTCATGCCGAACCTTGAACTCATACTCGCGCATAAAATCCGGGTGGCACTCAAGGCGCCACGCCGTCGAGGTAAGTTCGAAGGATGCGGAGCCGGGGAAGCGGGCCAGCCGGATTGGAATCCCGGCTATCACCCGATCTGTGGGCGGGAAATCATCTAGCGCCCGCACCACCGGCCCCTTGACGCCCTTCACGAGGCCAAGAACCTCGGTCTCGATCTGGGCGGCAAGTTTGTAGGCGCAGAGGATCACAGGCCGATCAACGACCTTAGCAACCACCGTGCTTCTCCAAGACCCGGCGCATGTCGGCCAGAACGTCGTCCACGGACGTGTTCCGTTGCACCACGGCACTCAGGTCTCCGTAGTGCTCTTCCATGCACTGAAGCAGCAGCGTCCGAAGAGCCTTCTCGTCGGGGTGACGCGGCAGCTTGCTGTCGAGATAGACTTGTTCCAGCGCAAGTTCCTTCGTCTCGAAGTAATTTTGCAGCCGTTCCAACGTCCACTCACCCCGACGGATGCTCTTCAGTTGCTCACGGTTCATTTGAAGGTCGAGATCACCCTCGGTGAGGATTTGCTCGACTTCCAGCATGAGCCGGACGACGTGGTAGCCGAACTTCACGTCGTAGCCGAACTTCGCGGTATTGGCCGCGCGCTTGGGGTTCGACTGGTTCGCGCCGCCTTCGATCTTCTTCATCTGCGAGAAGGCGTAGCCCTTGAACTTCGGCCACGCGCCCTTGTGCAGGAAGAGCTTCCGATTGGCGCGCACCAAGTCCGAGACCTTCGAGCGCACGATGACGCAGTTGTCCGGCGTGAACATGGTATCGACCATGTTCGGGTTCATGGCCATACACAGGTCGAAATACTTCACGAGGCTGTAGACGGAGAAATCGTATTCCGTCTTGCCATCACGCGACTTGACGTGATGCATCTGCCAGTTTTCGAACTGTTCGCCCTGATCGCCGAAGCCCTTGACGATCCCCGCGAGGTGCGGGAAGACCACATCGCGCGGCGGCATACAGAAACCGACGAGATCGAGATCGGAGTCGTCCGTGTTGACGCCATAGGCCATCGAGCCCGTGATCGTCAGATACAACGTTGCATCCGGCAGCCACTTGGGGCAGTCGATTAGGCCCTGCTCCTTGAGGTCGCGGATCAACATTGTGCCAGACTCCTTCTAATTGGAGCTTCAGGGTATGGCCGGACCCCATTTTCGTCAACGAAAATATTGACTAGGCACCCTCATCCCCGCAAGCTCGATGCATGACCAAGAAGCTGAAATTGGAGCCCACGAAGCACATCGTTCTGCAAGGTAGTGGCGCTGGAAAAGTGATCGACACCCCCGAGGAACAGGCTGCGTTGGATTCCGCGATGGCGAGGGCACAGGAGCGTGGGCGCATTTTTATGCGCGAGTTCGCGAATATGTCAGCCGAAGAGCAGGCCGACTTCATCGCCGGGGAAATCTACCACTATGTGCGTGGCGGTGAGATGGGGTGCTTTGGCTTCGAAGAGCTTCCCGAGAAGGTCACAAAATGGGAAGACGACAAGACCATGTGCCAAGAGACGTATCGCGATGCCGCGCGATGGATCGTCCGTTTGTTTAGGTTCCAGCAGGACGAATCCTGATTACATCACGAAGATGCGGCCGACGCAGGAATGCAGGAGATTGAGGAAAATTTCCTCAAGAGTTTCGGCAAGGGTTTCAAGGCCGGTATTGTAGTAATCGTAGTCATGCTCGTTGCCTTTGAACCCAGCATACCATTTCCGACCTGCCGGTGACGTAATCATCTTCGGCAGAGGGTTGAACTTGATCCGGCCGGTCAGCATATATTGAGCCAGCAATTCGAGGGTGAACTCGAATTCATTGCGAATCTGGCCGTTGCGAGCCGAACGCATAGTTCCGATGCTATGATAGAACGCCACCATCATGCGATCTTGCGAACGCAACGTTTCGTAGTCGCTCTCGCGTTCGGCTGCGTTCCTCATGCCGTAGGCGTCCTTGAAGAACATGGCCGTCGTGCGCAGGATTTCTTCGCGCGCTTGGGTGAAATCATAAATCTGGCGCTGTGAGCCACCCCGGCCGAATTGTGACGAGGGATAGCCGCCTTGGCCATACGCGTATCGACTCACGGCGTGGCCGAAACGGTGAGCAATGATCCACCCAGTCATAGGGACGCGCTCGGCGCCGGAGTTGTTCGTGAAGAGGATGTTCACGGCGTCCGATTTGATATCGAGCAACGGGAACGTGTTCGGCATTTCCTTTTGGAGCCACTCTTGCGTGACCATCCCAACCTCAGTGTGCTTGCGCGCCTCTGGGCTGTTGACGAAATACATGTTGAAGTTGACGGGCGTCTTTTCCCACTGAGCGGTGATCTTAGCCACGGCTTTGGGATTCGTCAGAAGCTTCCGGTCTTGCTCGCGATAAGACGAGTTCTTGGACCAATCACCGACATGGGTGAAATCTTCAATCGGAGCTTCAAAGAGATCGACTACGCGCATACACCTATTTAGGAGGTGTGCTAGGCGTGGAGCACCGAGGTTTCGTAACGGTTCACGAAGGCTGCCCAGTTTCCAAGGCGCGAAGTGTCGATCATGATCCGATGTTTCGCGAGAAGCTCTCGGATGAGTGCGATGGGCACAACGCCATCAGCCAGCGTCCCCAACTCGTCTTCGTTGAGGGCGTTGATCGCGTGAGTGTTCTTCATCACCCGACGAACTTCGTCGGTGTTCGTTTCCACTCGAAACTGAGACAGGAGGAAACCCAGAAGTCGATCCAGCTTCGTTGACATCCGATCCATGGATTCCGGCAGGCGGTCGGCCTTATAGCTCGCGTTCAGCGAGACCACTTCACGAGCCTTAATGACGGCCACAGAGTATTTGTCCGACGACAACGCATCGGTGGAGTTGAGCATAACCCCGCCCGTTGCGGCGGCGCTCAACAACCCAACAAGGTTATTTCGGTCCATAAACCCAAACTTCGGATGTGGGAGGGCATTTTGCCCCCGCCAATCTGGGCACATTAACCGTCGTTCACGCTAAGTCAACACTCCTGCTTAAAGCGCAGGATATGTTTCGCCCTCTAAAAAGGGGTCCAAATACATCTTACAAGCGAAGAAGGCCGAAATTTACCACCGTTGGGTGTGGATTGCGCGTCTTTTTTCAGCCACGGTTTTCAGCCATTTTCCTCACTGTAGAGAAGCGCGGTTCGGCGATGGCAGTGCCATACATCCAACTCGCGTCGTCCCACGAACGCAGACCGTAAGAGCCGATTTCGACACCGGCAAGCTCGATGTCGATGGCGTATTGTCGCATGGTCACGCTTTTGAGCAACCCATGAATTTGGGGGTCCAAAAGCGACCGATAGAACCCCATCACCTCTTCGACGTGACGTTCCAACGATCCACGAGGATCGGCCTCGTCAACTGGTTGATAAAGCTCGACTTTCATGAAGGTCCGCTGGTGGAGTTCGTCCACCACATCTTCATTTCTGAAGCAAGGCGTGCAGGCGACGAACTTACCATCACCGAGCACGCCAAGACGTTTCAAATGCATGAAAGACTGCTCGGCTGAGCCGACCAAATCACCGAGAGATGAGGTCACGATCCATCGGTCTTCGGGACAAGTCACACGCGTGACATCGCTCGGCACCGACCACGGAACTTCAACGTATTTGTAGCCAGCAGCAGCGAAATAAGTGATCGCGTCGCTCAGCAGCTTCCAGTCAACTGCGCCGTCCATTGATGAACGCCCTTTTTGTGACATCGCTCATCGCTTTGAGATCATCCAACCCAATCGAGGGATGATGTTTGGCGAGGTAAGCTTCGACGGAGCCGACCATGTCGGCCAGTTCAACCAGAGCCATGATCGAGACCTTTTGATCGGTCGCGTCCAAAAACTCTTCCAGTTCTTCACGGATTTTGCTGGGCTCTCCCAACTCACCTTTCTGAATGGTTTTCAGGTGATAGCCGGGCAGCTTCGGCGCTGGCGGCGAGGGTGCTTCGAGCAATTCCGCGATGACGCCCCAGAGATATTCCGGGTCCTTCGGATTCGAGAAAGGGCAGATTTCGGGATCGTGTTTCCGGCGGATGACGCGCGCGAACGGCGCCTCGGGTTCTTCCCGACGCAGAAGGGAGACGCATTGCTCCGTCTTCGTTCGATGGAACTCACCCTTCGGGAACATGTAGCGCGAGCCCTCTCGGAACCAATAGGTGCCGGTCAGAACGGCGCCACCGGTGATCTGGCGAGGATCGACGACAGGTTCAGCGGGATCACAGGACACCTCACACATCACCCATGAGCCAAACGCAGACGGGATGAAATTCCACGTTTCGTGGTGCATTTCACCTTTGAGGATCGTCGAGGTGAAGTTGTAACGGTGGTCGTGGATTTCCTCTTCAGTAACGTCAGGGGTCAAGCTGGGATGCCAGAAATGCATCCGCTCGACCGAGTTGAGCTTCAGTTGAATGAAGCCGAGACCGAACCAAGAAGGTTCGGCCCCGGTCTCACGCAGCCAGTCGATGTTCAGATATTTCGTCTCATCGACGGGCATTCAATCAGCCCTTCCAGCCAGCGGGCGGTGTGCACCCGGTGTTCATGCCGGGGAACGCTTGCGGCTGGGCGCTCTTCACGAGACGCTGACGCGACGGGCGAGCCAGTTCGATGCCACGAGCGCGAAGGCCACGGCTGTCGTCGTAGTAGAGGACGATCATCGCGGCGAGATCGCCACGATTGAACTCGACTTGCGACGTGGCGAAATCCTGTGCCGAACCGAAAGCGGTGCCGAGCGTTTGCTCGACCACTTCCGTATTTTCCAGAACGATGGCTTTCGTCAACCGAGCGCCACGCATGGTCGAACGGGCAGACGTGGGAGTGACCGACGCTGCGACCCCCGCCGAGTCCGCGCTGTAGGACATGTTGTTCGAGGCATGGCTTGCCATCTGGACGTTGTTCAGCGAGGCGCCGATGATCGGATCACCCGCAGAACCGCCGCCCGCCCATCCACCGGACACACCCATCGGCATCATGCCGCGAACGGTGCCACCGCCAAAGCTTCCACCAAAGGTGTGGAAAACCTGCGGCCGGTAGGTGTTGTGCGCGGGCTTCTCGGCGAACACGAGGGCGCCGATGACGCCGGTGTTCCGAGCCGAGCCCGTGCTCGCTTGCGCATAGCTCTTCTTCTTGCCCGCGAAGACGAAGGCCGCAACCTGTTCATCCGTCAGCTTCCAGCCGGGGATACGGACGGATTGGAACGGCTCGACCAGATAGCCCGAGCTATTCGGGCCTGCGTCCTTGCCGTCGATGACGGACAGGCCGTCCACGGAGATGACCGCTTCGACGCGAACGCTCGAACGGTTCTTGAATTCGATCTCGAAGTTGCTGCTGTCGCGGCCTTCCACGAAGGTTTGGCCGTTGTGGGCGTATTCGTTGATCGGGCGTCCCTTGACGAGGACGTTGATTTCATAATTGTTCTGCAACATTGTAATGGTTCCTTATTATCGAGCAGCGAAAAAGTCGGTGTCAGCAGCCGCAGCCTTGGTGGCAGTGCGGGCAGCCCGATACGCTGTAGTTGCGCGGGCCAGACCTTGCATGGTCTCCCGCATTTCTGAGCTTGCGAAAGACTTGATATTCCCTTCGGGGAAACCAAGCCGGTTGGCGACTTCCAAGGCGTTCTGGTCGGCGCCCAAATACACGAAGGTCCAACCTTCTTGCATGTAGGACTTCAGAGCGGCCTTGATGACGGATTCAGAGAATTCACGACTGGCGTTGTCGTCTCCATCGGTCATCACCACGAACAGCACGTTCGGCTTCACGGTCCAAGTCTCAAGGCGTTGCTTGATGGACGCGAGACGCTTTCCGATGGTGTCGCGGAGGTTGGTCGATCCGCCGGGGATAAACCAATCTTCGATCATGCCGGGCACCATATGGACATCAATGTCCGTGTAGGGTGTTTTCAGCCCGTTCGTATCGAATTTTGTGAGGGAGAGAAGACAAGAACCGGTCTGAGCCTGTTGTTCTGTCAGAAAATCGTTGAAACCGGCGACGGTAGGTCGTTTGCATGACTGCATTGAACCCGTCTCGTCGAGCAGAAACTCGATAATAGTCGGTGTATATGTTTGCGCCGCAATAGCGGTCGCAGGCTTTCTACGAGCCATTTTACTTCTCCTTGCAAGTCTTACCGCCTCACCTACTTGCGAGGACTTCCGCTTGCGATGTTTGAAAGGGCTAATTCCCCTCCGAACTTATTTAGTTAACCACGCTCACAACCTTTGCAGCAATATTTTTCGTTGACGAGAATCAGAGTCGTGAGACTATGGGGAAATCAAAGGCACAGGAGTTCCCATGCATACCGAGCTTTGCCAGACCGTCGCCCGTATCCGTCGTGGACAACTGGTGACCGTTCAGACGCAACCGGGCATGGGAGTGGTCACCGCGCTCTTCGAAACTCTGCCGGATTACGGCATCGAGTGCGTCGAGGTCCGCGCCCATCAGGTCGAAGACATGGGCGACGCTGCCTTCGTCGAGATGCTCAATGACATCCGGCTTCGCGACCAACTCCTGATCGTCACCGGTGCGGACGCCGAGCGCGCCCGCTACAACGTGGAGCATTGCTTCACGAAGTTCGGTGGGCGGGCCGTGGTGGTCACCCACTGATGTGGTTCTCGCGTCTATTCCGACGGCGGCCAGTGGAGATCGCTCACTTCGAGACCGTCGGAGAGTTGCGTAAGCTGCTGAATGGACTTCCCAGCGATATGATGATCGTGCAGTGGGAGGGCGGCGGCGCACGGATGCGGCTCGGCGGGCACGTTCGTGAGAGCATGGCTAGTCAGTCGCGCGGGACGCCAAGCGTCCTCTCGTCGAAAGCGCAAGCGGAATTCATGAAAAGTCAGGACGACCAACCGCCGGTGGCGGTGCTCGTCATTGGAGGGCGGTGCTAATGAAAAACGCCAAAACCGTGGGCGAACTGATGGATCGCCTCGCCCTGCTGCCCCGCGATACTCCCGTGCATAGGCGCGGTCACGCACCGGGAAGTTTTAGTCAGGGCGTCGAGGTTCGGGAAGCCAAGCTGGCGACCCATGAGGCAGAAACCGATTACCACGCCGACATGTCGGATCGCATCTGGTTCAAGACTAAGCGTGGGGGCTTCGGTGAGCCCTTCGAGGCAGTGGTGATCGACTAGCCGCCGTGCTTCTGCATGGCCGCACGAATGTCGCGGACCAATTCTTGTAGCTCTTCGCCTTCCGGCGCCTCGCGGCCACTATCGTCGCGGCCGAAGATTTCCCGTGCGACATGGCGCAGGGCTTCTTCCGCAAGCTTGGCTTGCGTCAGGCTCATGCTGACAGTGATGACCTTGGGCTCCACCGGCTTGCGCGGGGGCGGGGAATAGCGGCTGTAGCCGCGATCATACGGGCCTTCGTTGATGTCGAGGCTTTCGACCAGCTTGATGAAGTCACGGTGTTCCATGAGAAATATTTATCCCATGGGAGCCACTCAGAGCTTGGCGCCCTGCTTCCGCGCGAAGTCCAACAGCTTCTTGTCCAGTTCGACCAGATAGCCGCCGCCGTATGTGCCCTGCTCCAAGTTCCGATACAGGGAGGGCGGCAGATCGTCGGGCATCTCAGTCAGGCTGGCCGCGAACATGGCGATGGCCGCCACGGTGTCCACATCGCCGCCGAAACTCACAGCGATCCTCAGAACCTCACGCAAGCTCTTACCCCGGCGAACGGCCGTGATGGCGGCATGAGCGCAGGGAATGCCTTGAACACTCACCCAGTCGTCCCAGTCTTCGTCCCACGCCCAGCCGTGGTGATGATCGCAGATGAAATCGCCCACCTCGGACTTTGGGCCGAGACGATAGGCGAAGTAGTGGTTCATCAGGGCAACGGCGCAAGCTGCACCCATGCCTTCGGGCGTGTCATGCGTGAGCGTGGCCTGAAGGATCGACAGGCCCTTGACCATCTTCAGGTCTTTGTAGAGGCCAATAGGCCCCACACGCATGGCGCCTCCACTGCGCGTCGAGTTGGGCACGAGGCGGCGGTGAAGCTCTTCGCCGCTTTCCACGGTAGTGAGCAGTTCATAGAACTTGCTGCCGTAACCCCGGCGAGGGTCGCGGCGGAACGTCTCGAAGAAACGGGGTGCGAGTTCTTCGGGGAGGAATTCCCCACCGGCCAGCAGGGCTTCGGCAATCGCGATGCTCATCTGCGTGTCGTCGGTGTATCGACCTTCCCCGATGTCGATCTGGGGATTCTTGTAGTAGGTCTCGGTGTCGTTGACCATCCCGTGAGCCTTCTGGACTTCGGGGGTAATGAACTCGAACCCGGCGCCGTATGCGTCGCCAATGGCCATCTCAACCAGCATGTATCGTTCTCCATCGTGCCGCTTGCTCTTCGCGGCGCCGCTGTTCTTCTTGTGCACGGACGGCACGCGCCGCATCGCGCTTTTCACGAGCGATGGTGGCGTTGGACTTGATGCCGGTGAGCGGCAGGCCGAGAAGCTCGCACACCTCGTCGGTCATGTCTTCGAGTTCGCAGCCGCCGTTGAAATAATCGCACAGGCCCAGATAGAGGCCGTGTAGAAAAGCATCCATGGGCATGGCGCGCATGGTTTCGAAGCGGAGGCGGTTGGCGATCAGGCCGCGTAGTTGGTTCGCGTAGAGATAGGGAACGGAGCCCAGTTCACGGACGGTCCATTGGCGCGCGATTTCACTGTCGATGCAGTGATCGTGAGCAATGCCGCTGACAATGATCGTCCGTTCATTCATGGGCCAAAACCTATCTCGCAAACCGGATTGAGTAAAGCCCTAAATATCTGATGACTAGGCGTTTGCCCGCTTGTTGGCCAAATACTGTGTCTCGATCCAGAAAGGTTCGAGGACGGGCCATAGTCGCTCGATATTCTCGTAAGCAGCCCGTCGGCAAGCCGAGCGGTTCTCAGTTTTCTGTTGAGAAATGGCTTCGTCAACGCAAGTGGAATCGGCAACAAATTCTACGCCAAAGACTTCGCAAGCGAGCACGATAAGTTCTTCTTCAGTCTTGATGAACTGAATTTGGCATCCATAACCATGAAGATGGCCGAGAAGCCCGCGAGCGCCTCTGTTTTTTCTCCATTCCATACCTTAATACTTACCGTTAATGTCGGGTTTTTGCAACTTGTTTATGCAGCAAGTGTTTGATAGTGCGATATTATCGGAGAATCTCCGTATTTTCGCTGGACATATTGTTAGTCGGTGGTAAGTTCGTATCAAGGTTTGGCACAGGAGACTTCGCATGGCGCTCTCGATTCAGGACAAGGCCCGTTTCGTCCGTCTGGCTTCGGACCTTTCTCCCGAGAACCTCCACTGCGACGGCGAAATCAGCCGTGCCGCCGCCGAGCGCAAGCGCAAGGCGATCATGGTGGAATGGCGCCAATTGGAAGCCAAGGCCGGGCGCAAGATCAGCGAGAGCGACGCGTGGGATTTCTCGGATGAAGTCCGGGCACATCAAAACGCCGAACGCGCCAATGAACTTGCCGCGATGCCCAGCAATCCGCTCGTGCAGATCAAGAACCCCGGTGTGTGGACCCGTGAGGGCAAAACCGGTAGCTCGGCCTATTACATCTGGGGGCCGCAGCACTCCGGCACCGCCTACCAACTGTTCAGCGAATTCGCCTATCGTGTGGTCGGCAACCGCGAAAAGGTCGGCGAATACGCCACGCTCGACGAGGCCGTGGCCGCTGGTGAAGCGTTCCTCGCCACCGTGACCTACGAGGCCGCCGCCGCCCGCAACCCTCTCTGGAAGCCTGAGATCATCAAGCGTGAGCTTGAGCGTCTCCCGGTCGGCTATGCGCCTGCCCTGCCCGAAATGCCGCCCGTGACCGGTTTCGACCTGCGCGTGGGCAACGATGTCATCGCCTCCGGCGTCGCCGCCGACAAGGTCGGCGAAATCCTCATCAAGGTGCTGGTCGAGCGCGGCCAACACTGCGACGTGACGGCGGTCGGCTAATGTCGATCAATGGCGCCGTGGGCCGCGCTCGTTTCTTCAAGCAAGCGCGCGCTCGCCAGAAAGCGGAAGCGGCTGCGGCTGGCATTGATCCTAATGATCGTGCTGCCGTGCAGGCACACGCGGACGCCGTCACGCGCGAGACCCTTGACGGGATCATCGCTCGAATGAAGGGGCGCCCACAATGAGCTTCGCCAAACCGCTATTCGCCGGTGAACTGGTCGAGAGCTATTCGGCGGCCGGGGTTCACGCCGTGGGGCGCGGCGTCGCCATCAACCCCTCCAATACGCAGTCGGGCTACACCGTGACTATGAACACATCGTCGAAGCACGGGCGGCGATATTGTGAGAAGCCGACCTACGCAGCCGCACTCACGCACGCCACGCGCTTTCAGCGGCGCAAGGGCCTGATCTAAGCGAACAGGCTGCTACCGAACACGCAGATAGCAAGCCACCCGAAGCCAATGATTCGGCTGCGAACGGTGTGACCATCGCGAAGCAAGAACCAAACGAAGAAAATCGGGAAGAAGAAAATGAGCAGTCCCAGCCACGGGCTGACAGGACGCCACGCGGGCTCGTCGATGATTTCCTGAAGCGTCATGTTCCCTCCGATGTAGTCCGCACTATAGGGTTCTCGCAAACGAATTTCAAATTCCTTGTTGACATCCTGATCGACCGGAACTAAATATGGAATATGACCTACTATTAGAACCACCTCTCTGACATTCTGACTTCGGCCACCCGCCGGACGATGACCGCTTGCGCGCGCATTTTGCGTGCCATGGGTCAGTCCGCTGCGGGTTTTTTCACGTCCACATTTCAACCTGCACAACCCGCCGCGCCCAGCGCGAGCGGGCATTCTGCGTTTTCCCAAGGCATTACCATGACCAACCAAATTGATGACGACCTCGACGACGAGGACGAAGACGAAGACGAATTCTATGACGACTACGGCGACCTGCTCGGTGAAGACGAGTGGGAAGACAACCCAGCGGCCAAGAAACTCTACGCAGAAATGCCGAAGGGTTGGACCATGGTGAAAGTCGTCAACTTCACCTTCCGCACAACGAACCAGATGGAAGACTGGCTGAAGGCCGAGTGCCGGGCACAGTTCAAGAAAGTCGGGTTCCGCAGCTGTTGTTCCTACAACGTCGCGGTGCAGTTCGAGGACCCCGTAGACGCTGTGATGTTCAAACTTCGATGGAGATGACTATGCAAGTCTCGGAAGCACTTATCGAGGCTCCCCTTGTTCCCGGTCGGAAGCTCATGCGACCGCCGGAAATGAGCCACAAGGATTTCATGCTCATGCAGAAAGCCGAGTGGCCCGAGTTCCACAGGATCGTCATCGGAAGGTGGCCGTCCGACTACCACAAACGAAAGGAAATCGAATGGTGGTGTAACGCAAATATCCACGGTCGCTGGTTTCACAGCGACAACAACGAAGTCTACTACTTCGAAACCGAAATGGGAGCGATCCACTTCAAGCTGAGATGGTTCAGCGAGATCGCCCCGCAAGCAAACTAAGGAGAACTACTATGACCATGGAAATCAATTTCACGAACCGCGAGACCTACATCGCTTGGCGTGCCCAATGGCGAGCGGCTTACAAGGAAATCTCGGAGACCATCCGAAGCCTGAAGAAGCAGATCGCCACGGCTGGCAACAGCGAGAAGGCTTCTAACCTTCAACGCGAACTGCACTTCGAGCGGCGCCTCGCCTCTCGCATGATGGAGACGCGCATGGAGGCCAAGGAACTGGTCAAGGCCCAACGCGAGCAGCACTTCGCTGCCCAGCGGGCGGCCTAACCGGACATTGCTGGACATTACCGGACATCAAATCCGGCCATATCCGGCCAACCTCTGAAAATCAAGTATCTGAAATACCTAATCTTTTCTAAAAATCCGGCCAAATCCGGCCACGTCTTCGGACATTGTCGGACATTTGCTGGACATCAACCGGACACTCACAGGAGAAAATCATGTCCGCAAACGCTATGAAACCGACGTTCAGCGACCGCGAGGGCTACCTTCGTTGGAGGGCTGAATGGAAGACGGTCTACACGGAACTCTCAGCCCAAATCGTGGCCGGGAAGCGGAAGATCGCGCTCGCCCTTCGCGAACGCAATCCGGCCGCTGGCGCCATGCAACGCGAGCTTGTCCACAAGCGCGTGATGGCCAGCAAGATGATGACGCTCATGGAAGAGGCCAAGCTCCGGCGCGACCGAATCCTTGAGATGCACAAAGCGCTGGCCGAGCAAAACGCCCTGTTCCCCATGGTGCTGGAAGACTGCCGCAATATCGACTTCCACTTCAACAAGGGCTCGTTGGAATATCCCTTCCTGCCCATGTGGACGCTGAAGACGAAGGGCAAGACCTTCTACATCAACCACATCGAGGCCAATATCCCGTGGAGCACCCGAGAGCTTCCCGAGGGCTCGACGCGCGGCATGATCCGTCTGAAGAACGGCGAGATCACTATCGACGCGGAGGGTAACGCCACGATCAACCAGAAGGCCGTCAAGCCGATGCTGAAGGCCGCTTAGAAGGAACATGCCATGTAAACCCCGGTGCGCCGGGGTGGTCTACGGTCGCCCCGGCGGCCAACTTATGACGAGGTAGCTCGCTGGCTAAGAGCGTTCTGGGCGTGAAGCTCGGAGAGGTTGGTGGTTCGAATCCATCCCTCGTCACCAATGATCGGGTAGCTCAGCGGTAGAGCAGTGTGTGGGTGGAGGGAGCCGAAGGCCAAGGCTCCCGTTGAAGGTCACACATGTTGTCGGAGGTTCGAACCCTTCCCCGATCTCCATTTTCGTGATACGAAACGAGCATGAGTGAATGGTGGCATTCGGACGATCTGTCGCAAATCTGCGACGACTACTGGCACAAAGGGCAGTTGCCCTACGCCATCGAAGTTCATTGGCACGACAGAAATTTCGGCGAGCAGCGGGCTATCCTGCAATGGCTCAAAGACAACCTCAACTGTCTCTACAACATCCGTCGATACTGGGACATGGGAACGGATGTCAAAGACGGCTGGCACAGGTTCTCATTCTCGAACCAAGAGACCGCCGCGCTGTTCAAATTGTTCTGCGCTTAGATCGGGCCGAACGGCGACATCGGGGACCAAGTCACGTTCGACGTGCCCGCTTGGGTGATCGACTTTCCAGTCTGATCCGTCAGCAGACCAGCTTCGTCAGTGGCGAGCAGCAACAGCGTCGTTCCCGCGCCCTGAATGAGCGGAGCGTTCGGAACGCTGAAGGCACTCGTGTAGAGCGCCGTTCCGTTCACCCAACGCATGTTGGTGATATTGCCGTTGAACAGCGTGCCAGATGCCAAATCCGTAGTCTCGCCGCCGATAATCAACGGAGTCTCGGGGTCGCCAATATATGTCGAGTCGCCCGAAACTGCGCCGATCTGGGTGCCATTCTGGAAAATTCTCACGTCGCCGCTTTCACGGGTGATGGCGAAATGGGTCCAGACGTTCAGAGGGGAGGAACTAAATTCAGCAGAAGTGATAGCGCTGCCAAGGCCGCCCCAGAAATAGAGGATGCCAGATTCGAGGCTAACGGCGGCCGAGGCGCCGGGGTATGAACCGATGGAAAACACACGGGGGAAACTTCCAGAGTCGGTTTGATATTGGAACCACTCGATGGTGAAATCTCCGGTTCCGATCTCCATGTCGGCGCCCACCATCAGTTCGGTGTCCACACCGTTGAACAGCATACTACCGCCAACTGCGCCTGCACTGATTACTTGACTGAAAAGATGAACTCGGCCGGTATTGATGGCCTTTTTCAAACCTTTGATAGAAATGCCCATGATAAACCTCCGGCCCTTGCTTATTTACGTGGCAAAGTCCGGTAATTAACACAAGATTTCGTTGACGAGATTGGGATTGCAGACTAGATTTTGAAGAACGGTTCCGTAGCTCAGTTGGTTAGAGCGGGGTCTCTAAAACCCAAGGTCGTGAGTTCGAGCCTCACCGGAGCCACCAAGCCCCCGTAGCTCAGTTGGTAGAGCGCGGTCTCTAAAACCGGTGGTCGCAGGTTCGAACCCTGTCGGGGGCGCCAATCAACTCAGCAGCGTGAGGGCGGCGAGAAGCACTGCCGAGATCGCGGCCAGCCCAGCACAAATCACGATCAGGATGATCGCCGCCGCGCCTGCCGAAGGTCCCTTACCATTGAACATGCCGCCGAAGGCGAAAAACGCCCCCAGCGCGCACGAAACGAGAAACGCGATGGCGGAATAGTGAGCCAGATTGTGCATTAGTCGCCCCCGCCATCACCGCCACCGCCGCCACCATCTCCACCGCCGCCAGAACCCCCATCAGAGGCCCCAGCGCCGCTGTCAGAGGCTCCCGCGCCTGCGTCGGTGCTTTCCCCGGCTTCGGCGGCTGCCTCGCTCTGAGCCTCAACAGCGGGCTCGCCTTCGGCCATCACATCGAGTTCGACATCTTCTTCGACTGCTCCCGCCATTTGTGCGGAAGACGGGGCCGCGCCCTGCACCCAAGCGCCGCCCGAAGGCAAGCTCGTTGACGACATGTTCGCGGCAGTCGCCTGCGCCGCCGCTGTGTTGTTGCTGGTGGACATGAAATACCACCACCAGATCATATGGTCGTCTTGGTAGGCGTAGCGTCCATCGCTGGTGTGGATCACCTTCGCCACTTTGTGGTGGTGGGGGCGACCGTGGTGCGCCGGGACCGGGGCACACGCCGACATCGCCATGAGAAGGGCCGCAGCAGCGCCCAGCAAAGTTTTCTTCACGATTTTCTCCGGCTGGTAGGTTCGTTTGAAATAGGCGCGATCCGCGTCCGTCGTCTCACCGGCCAACAGTCGGTTCACGCGGCGGTCCCGCTCGCAGTAGATGCAGAAGCATTCGCTGACGAGTTTGTAGCAGGTCGTCATTAGTGCGCGTGCTCTTCGGCCATCTCACCGGCGGCCGGTTCAGAAGGCTTCGGGTGATGGCCGTGCATCAGGGCGCCATTCTTGGCGAAAGCGAGCGTGGTCCCGATGAAGACCATGTGGATGATGATCTGAATGGTCACGCCGATGGCCAGCACGGCGGACGGGATCAAGACCGCTTCGCCCTTGAGCGACATTTCGTAGAGATGATCGAACCGTTCGACGATCTCCATGAAAGTTTTCAGAAGGTGGATGGCCGAGACGCCGATCAGCGACATGCCCATCTTGTTCTTCAGCGTGGTGCTGTCGAGGCCGTTCATCCAACGCGGGCGGCCTTCGAGCTTCTTGAGATCGTATTCCTTCACGAACGTCGAGTAGCCGCCCACGGTCGTCATGACCACGAGGTTGCCGATCATCGTGATGTCGATGAGGCTCAGAATCCACAGCAGGTAGTGGGTCGAGTCGTTGACCCGGAACGTGATGGCGTGCCACCACGAAGCCGCTGGGTTGACGATGAACAGGAAGTCGAAAATCTCGCGCGCGAACTGCACGTTGTAGGCGATCAGCGCCACCCACAGCAAAACATACATGGGCACGAGGGCAAACCTGATCGCATAGATCAGTTCGCCAATATCCTCCATAAGCACCTCACGCGAAACGCTGCGGAGATACCCGAGGATATTCCGCTTACGAGGCTTCGCGTTCTCGGGCTTCTGCACGTTCAATCTTCCTCTTCAGGTCTTCGATGGACTGATCGACATCGCGATACCAGACCGTCCGTCCGCCAGCCTTCTGCCAGCGCTTGATGTTAACGATGAAGTCATCCACGAGGATGTCCTTCGGGTTCTTCATGTGCAGCGGCTTATCGCGCGACAGACAGGTGATGACCGGGATTTTGAGCCCGTATCGTTGACCGAAATGCTGGTCAATCCATTCGGGCTTGTGTGCGGCGGCGCGTTCGAACCCAGTCCTCGGACAGCCCGTCAGGATAGTCGGGCCATAGGGGAGACCGACCTCGAACAACTCGTGGGCGCGGTCCTTGACCGGCATGTGAGACCAGAAAGTGGGGGTTTCTTCAACGCGGCGCCACAGTTCCTCATCACCCAACTCGCGCGGGCCAGCGCCCCACAACTCTTCAACGTATTCGTCAAAGGCCGCGAGAACACCATCATTGTCGAAGAAGATATGAACCATGGGCCTCATAATATCGTGTTGGTGCACGAGAGGCCAGCCCTTTCGTAAACGAAAAGTCGGCCCTAATGGGTGCGACAAAATGCCATAAGTATTTGTATGGATACCAAGCTCAAAACCAAATTGAAGCATTACGGCACGGGTCTGGCCCTGCTCGTCGTGCTCACCTTCGTTTCGTGCACGTCCAACAGCGAGTTCGTTAAAGTTCGCAGTTGGGCAGTCAGTGCCCTACACATGTCGAGCACAAACTCGTCGCAAATCACTGACGCACAAGAAAAACTTGATGAAGCTCAGGCTCAGATCGACGAGAACGCGGCCAAGATTGAACAACTGGAAAATGACCTGCGGAAGCAAAATGGCGAACTAGCTGCCATCAAGCAACAGGTCCCGGCCAAGGTTCATCCTCCGAAGAGCTATCCGAAGCCTCCGGCCGATTGGAAGCCCATGGAACCGAAGAAACACCATAGTTGGTGGCCGTTCTAAGCTACGTTATCTTCGTCCGATAGGTTCATCACGGCTTTTTGAAGCATCGGACGAATCGTAGTCTCAACGAACCTAGCAAGTCTCTTGTCGATTGCTCGCATCGTCTTGGGCGTAGCGTGAGCTATGAAATCTTTGTTGAGGAACGTCTTCTTGACGTAGGCAATCAGTTCAGGCGTCGATTTCGCCGCCCACTCCCGCGTGTGCTTCGGGGAGAACTTGATGATTCCGGTGGCAACCTCGATCATGTCTTGGGCCGCCTCCTGATAGTAGGCGTTCATCTCGTCCGCGTTGTTGAAATATCCAGCCTCGTCATTGGCCTCGATGCTCTTCGCTGAGCCGTGGCGAGCCTTGGTTCGCTTGCTCATGAGATAGTGCATGAACTCGTGGATGAAGGGTTTCTTCCCTCCGGCGCCGAAGCGCGTGCTCAGATGCGTGGGATCATTCGGTGCGAGCAGGCAAGGGATGACGATGTAGCTCTTACCCTGCTTTCTGAAGAAACCACCGGCCGAGACATACTGGCCGCCAATCACGGTCGTCTGTTTCGGCACAAACAGCACCACTAGATCGGGATAGTCCCCGTCAAGATCGCATAGCTCCGACCGCATCATGTAGCCGCCCGCGAACGGGCCACTGGGGATACTGGTCAGGCGCGATGTCAGGCGCTCTGTGTTGGCTTCGAGCCAATATCTGATCTGGCCATGGGCGATGACCGCTTGCATACGCGCAACGCGGTCATCGTCTTCCGTTTCAAACAGATGGGCCAGTTCCATCCGATATTTAGGCTTAGCCTCGCTTAAGCCCGAGGCCCCGGCTCGCCATCTCCGCTTCGATACGGTCAATCGCATCCTTGGCCGACGCCACATCCGCCGAGAAAATCTGGTTCCACTCTCCGATGAAGTTCTTCGGAATCCCGGCGGTCATATTGTCGTGCCACGCCATCCAGCGCACGGCGTCCTCATGCAGGATTCGCATGGTCGTCGCGTCGAGAATGGCGGGCTCGTATTTGCGGAGGTGACCCACCGCGAGCGGAATCATTTGCATGTTACTTGGCCTTCCGGCCGCCGTATTCCGCCAACATCGCGACGATGGACAGCGGAATCCACGCGATGATGGCGGCGCGGCCGAACCACTTCATGACGTAAGACGTAGTCTCGTAGTCGCCCAGAAATTCGTTGTGGCGGGGGAGCCAGCCCACCATTTCGAGCAGGCCCATGCCCATGAAAACGAAAAGTCCGAGGACGATCAGGGCGAAAGCGATCACGAAAGGTATCGCCAGCAGAGGCATATCAGGATCGGTGGTCGGAACCTGATTCCAACCCAAAGCGCCCACCTTAGCCGTGATGGCGTCTGCGACGCCCTTTTCGCGCGTCTTGATGGTCACGTCTACCCGAACGCCGTCAGGCGTCTCGAAGGCCGACGAGAAAGACGAAGGACGTGAGTCTTGATTGACCGGAATGATTAGGATCGTATTGGTCATTGTTGGGCCTCCGTAGCTGCCTTGAGAATTGCCTCGTTGGGGATTTGGACCTTGTGCCCGCCGATCAGCAGATCGGACACCCGCGAGCCGGGATAGCCGATGCGGGCTTCGAGCGTGATCGTCTTCAGGTGAGCTTGCGGCATCATGCGCGGGGTATCGCCGTAGGCGTGCTCCTGCTGCGGCCCGAAGAGCATAAGGCGGCCCTTGGCGTCGCGACCGTCGGTGAACCGCATGACGCCGGGCGGCAGCGGATCGGTGGACGGGAGGATCGGGTTCGGGCGATCCAAGATGCGGGCGCGGGTGGTCTGAACCAGTTCGTCCACATCATCGCGGTCGAAGCCGGGCATGGCCGGGAACGCGGCGGCCGTATCAGACGGGATCGCGTCGATGTATTCAAGAGCCGCTTCGAGCGCGGCGAGTAAGCGTTGTTCCCGAGAAATCATGTGCCACTCCTTCTATTCCAGAGTAGCCTAACATTGAATTGAATCTCGTCAACGAAAACAGGCGACCCTTGCGAGCCGCCTGCTTTACCGTTTGATCTCTAGCTGCCGATCAGACTGAGCGATCAGGGCATCGTAGACTTCCGGCTCGACGTTGACGCACCCGAAAGTGATGGAGCTTCGGTATTTTGCGTCGCCGGTTTTGATCGCCGCCATCCGGTCCAACCTCCTGTCACGGACGTAGACCCGGTGGATGGCGAAGACCGTTGTCTTATTCTCGGCGAAGGCGAGGATCGAACCACCGTATCCCGGCAGATCGGTCCTCTCTTCGACAAGCTCGAAGACGCCTACTGGTGTCCGATACCCGGTCAGGACCGGGTGGCACTGACCTGCGAAGCAGATCAGTGCCTTAGCCAGCAGGACTTCGATCAACCGCCGATCTTCTTGGTCACCGCCGGGGCGACCGGAGCCGGAGCCGGAGC
>Ga0105248_10000831_pt1 | contig 34676 bp, 28 predicted proteins | sample KBSS34metaG_FD_81524 | JGI IMG/M metagenome (GOLD analysis project Ga0105248, IMG submission 81524) | Switchgrass rhizosphere microbial communities from Kellogg Biological Station, Michigan, USA - KBS S3-4 metaG | ecosystem: Host-associated > Plants > Roots > Rhizosphere > Soil | place...
AGCGCGCCGGCATCGACCTGCTGCTGTATTTCAGCTTCTGAGAGCGGCTTCGACATCGCTGTAGTGGCGCAGCCCCTTAGGGCTGCGAAGGACGCAGGGCTGAAGCCCTGCGCCACACAAGTCGTGAAAAGACTCGCCCTACACGCAGTCCCACGGCGGGTGTAGGATGCCCCGTCGCGAAACCGGAGGTGTGGTGATGGGTCGAAAAGCATCGGGCGCTGCGTGGATTGCGGCGGCGTTTCTTTTCTCGTGCACGGCGTCGGCAGCGGCACCCGTCCGGATGGCGCGCCATCCGGACTATCACGCCGGTAAAATCGCGTTCAGTTACCTCGGCGACATCTGGGTGGCCAACGAGGACGGCAGCGCGCCGCAGCGCCTGACCGACAGCCGCGGCCACGAGATGTACCCGCGCTTCTCGCCCGACGGCCGTTGGGTGGCCTTCTCCTCCAACCGCTACGGCAACAACGACGTCTTCGTCGTCCCGGCGACCGGCGGCTCGCCGAAGCGGCTGACCTTTCATAGCGGCAACGACGAAGTCGTCGGCTGGACGCGCGATTCACAACAGGTCCTGTTCCGCGCGGCGCACGGCGACGGCGCGTTTCCGAACATCGCGACGCTGTACGAAGTCCCGGTCGGCGGCGGCCGCGAGCAGGCACTGCCGGTCGACTGGGGCTACACCGGCAGTTTTTCTCCGGCCGGCACATCGCTGGTGTTCAACCGTCACCCGGCGGTCTGGACCCGCCAGCACTATCGCGGGAGCTTCGCTGCCGACTTGTGGATTGCCGATCTGACGGCCAGGACCTATACAAAGCTGCTGCCCGACGAGCGCTACAACCGCTACTGGCCGATGTGGGGCGCGGACAACGCGATTTACTACGTCGCCGATCCCCTGCCGAACGACAAGGCCGTGGTTCCGGGCAGCGCCGAGGTCCGCAAGAGCGCCAACAACATCTACAAGATTCCGGCGACGGGTGGGCAGCCGGTACAGGTGACACGTCATGTCGACGGGAATCTGTTCTGGCCGTCGATGTCGAGCGACGGCAAAGTCATCGTCTACGAAGAGCTGTTCGGCATCTGGAAGCTGGACGTGGCCACCGGCAAAACGAACGAAATCAGGATCGACATTGCCGCCGACGAAAAGGACAACGAGATCGACATCGAGAACGTCGCCAACGAGGTCGACGCGTTCGACATCTCCCCGTCAGGGCGGCGCGCGGTGATCTCGGCACGGGGACAGATACTGACGATCGCGACCGACCGCGGCGACATCACCCGGGTCGCGCCCGACAACATGGCGTCGCGCAATCAGTTTCCCAAATGGTCGGCCGACGGTAAATACATCGCGTATGTCTCCGACAAGTCCGGCCGCGACGAGATCTGGATCAACGATCCCGATGGCAAGAGCCCGAAGAAGATCACCGATCTCGACAACGAGAAAGGCGCACTCGTCTGGTCGCCAGACTCGAAATCGCTGCTGTACACCGCCGCCGACAAGAAGCTGTACAACTACACGGTCGCCGACGGCCGGACGGCGGTCGTCACTGCCAGCGACGTCAACCGCATCGGCACCGTCTCGATCTCGCCCGACAGCAAGTGGGTGGCGTTCTCCAAGCAGGACCGCACGCTGCGCTCGCACGTCTACATTGCGCCGATCCGCGGCGGCGAGGAGCGCCACGTCTCCGACGACAGCCTGCTCTATTCAGAGAACAACGCGGTCTGGACCGCCGACGGCCGCTACCTGGTCTTCACCTCGTCCGAGGGATTCAGCAACGGCATCGCTACCCAGGGCGGCATCGGCACGACGATGAGCCTGCACGTGCTGTCGCTGCAGGATCAGGATCGCGATCCCATGAACCGCGACATCGACAACGAGGCGCAGGGCCTCGCCGCGGAAGCCGCGGCACGACAGGCGGCCGGACGTGGCGGTGCGGCCGGCACCGCGCCGGTGCCCGACGTGAGGATCGACTGGAGCGGCCTTGCGCGCAGAGCGCGGCGGTTGACGGTGCCGGGAACAACACTCGGCGGCCTGACGCCGGCACCCGAAGGACACTCGATCGCGTTGACGGTCGCGACCGCCGGCGCCGGCGGAGGGCGCGGCGGCGCGCCCGACGCAGGCGCGGACATTTCGATCGTCAACGTGGAGAGTGGACAGGTCACGCGCGTCCCACCGGCGCCGCCCCTCGAGGGCGGAGGACGAGGCGCGGGCGGCGGCCAGGGTTTCGCAGGCGCGAACATGGCGTTCGCGCGCGATGGCCGGACGTTGTACTTCCGCTCCGGCGAGCGCCTGTTCGCGGCGTCGATCAACCTGAACCCACCGGCCACCGGCGGCGGCGCGACTGCCGCAGGAGGACGCGGCGGCGGGCGCGGCGGTGGACGGGGCGCGGCGCCGACGGACGCGCCGGATCCCGCGGCCGCTACGGCAAACGCCACGGCGCGCCAGGTGATGTACACCGCCAACCTCGAGGTCGATCACAAAGCGCTGCGTGCGCAGGTGTTCAACGAGGGATGGCGGATCATGAAGAACCGCTTCTACGACGCGAAGATGCACGGCGCCAACTGGAACGCTGTGCGCGAGATGTACGAGCCGATGCTGGAGAACATCGTCGACGAGGACGATCTCCACACGATGATGATGATGATGATCGGCCACCTCAACGCGTCGCACACCGGCGTCAGCGGTGGGCCGAACCCGATGCGCACGGCGGCGGCGACCCGGTACCCTGGCTTCGATCTCGTCGACGATCCATCAGGCTATTACAAGGTCGGCCACATCTACAGGAACGGCCCGGCCGATCACGACTATCTGAAGCTGAAGACCGGGAACTTCGTCATCTCGATCGACGACCGCGAGCTCAAGGCGAGCGAGAGCTACTGGCGCCATTTCACGGTGGCCGCCGGCAACAAATTCCATTTCATGATCAACGACAAGCCGTCGAAAGACGGCGCCTGGGAAGTGACCGTGACGCCGGCGGCAGGACCGGCGTTCGCCGATCTTCAGTACGCGCGCTGGGTGGACGACCGCCGCGACATGGTGACCAAGGCCAGCAACGGCGAGATCGGCTACCTCCATATCCGCGCGATGGACGCGCCGTCGCTGCGCCAGTTCCAGCTCGATCTCGCGGCGAACCGCACCAAGAAGGCGCTGGTGATCGATCAGCGGTTCAACGGCGGCGGCGGAATCGATCAGGAGCTGCTTGGCATTCTTGCCGGACGGCGGTACCAGTACACGCTCGGCCGTGACGCCAGCATCGAACAGGCGCGGCCGCAGAACTTCTACGGACCGATGGTGGTGATGGAGAACGAGCGCTCCGCGTCGGACGCCGAAATGTTCCCCGCCGGGTTCAAGGCGCTCGGCCTCGGCAAGGTCGTGGGTGTGCCGAGCATGGGCGCGGTCATCGGCACCGGTTCCTATACGCTGCTCGACGGCTCGGCGATCCGCACGCCGGGAAGCGGCGTCTGGACCAACACCGGGCAGAACATGGAGAACTACGGCGTGCCGGCGGATGTGTACGTGGACAACACGCCGGCTGACTTCCTGAAGGGGCGAGACGCGCAGATCGAGAAGGCGGTCGAGGTGTTGAAGGCGGATCTCGCGGCGCCGAAGAAGGCGACGCAGCAACAGTAGCATCCATGTAGGGCGGGTCCTTTTGGACCCGCCTCGCGAGCCGGGTCCAAAAGGACCCGGCCTACAGGCTATAAGAGAAGCGTCTCGACCCGATGCGCGTGGACCATGCCCTCGCACGGCGACCAGGCGAACACCGTGAAGCGGCCGTCCTGCGACGCGACCAGCGCGACCGCCCGCCGCTGATCGTGCACGAACTGCACCGCCGACAGGTGACGCGTGCCACCCAGCTGCGTCGGATGCACCGACACGGCGACGTTGCCTTCGATCGGCTCCGTCACGGTGACCTGCTCGACCTGCGCCGATCCTTTGCGCCGCGCGATTTTCGCGCCGAACGCCAGCAGGTCGTACTCCGCGGTCAGCATCGTCGCGCCGTCGACCGCCGTCAGCCCGGCGATCGCTTCGACCGAGTGGTTCACCGCATCCTGCCACACCGTCGGATCCGTGAGCGCAGCCGTCTTTCGCGCGAGGAACTTCAACTCACCGAACGCCGGCGCGACGGCGTACGGGATGGGCCGCACAATCGATTCCTGCCACTCGCCGTCGCCGGCGGGCACGATGAGCATCAACCCGCCCCGCCCGTGCGCACGCATCGAGACCGCGAGCTGGACGAGCACGTTCACCGAGTCGAGCCCCTTCACCCACGACGCAGGTGAATCGAACCCGAGCAGCGAGCTCAATAACGGCGGACAATCCGGCAGGCTCGACGCCTTCTCGTCGACCACTTTGATCTGATCGCCCTCGAGCACGGCGACATTGACGAACTTGCCCGAGTCGTCGCCGCGGTGGTGTTTGATGACGAGGAGGCCCGGCGCGGCGACCTCGACCACAATCGACAACGCCGGGATCGTGCGAACCGTGCCCCAGACCTGCAGGCCCTCGCCGTTGCGCCAGACGCCCAGGTGAATGCCGGCGCGCTCGACGGCCGGCGCCACCTTCACCAGTTTGTCCGGGGTCAGCGGCAGCGGCTGCTCGAAGAGCAGCGGATGCTTTGCCGCGTCGGGCGGAAGCAGGGCGAGCGAGATCTTCGGGACGTAGCTCTCTTCCCGGCGCAAGCTCGCCCAGAACGCGGCATCGATGATCGCCTCGATCGTGTCGGCGTCGGGCGCCGCCACCGGCCCTGGCCGGCCGCGGCGGCGAGCCTCCTCGGCATGGTGCACGAAATGCGCCTCGACCTTCGGCGCGACGATCCGGGCCGCGGGGTACGCCGGCTCGGTCATGGACGCCGGCGAGGGCCGCCGGACCAGCGGCGCTGCTCCACCCCAACGCGGCTGCCGCGTTGGGGGCCCCGGGGCTCGGGTGCGCGGGCACCTGATCCGCCTCCGGGGCCGCGTGAGGTGTGACCGTGCGAACGGCTGCGCGGATCGCGCGCCGGGCGCGGCGGCCGTTGATCGAGGTTCTGCTGCGGGCGCGCGTTGTAGTCGAAGTCCGGCAGCGTCACCCGCGGCAGCCGCGCCGCGATCGCCTTCTCGATGCCGCGCAGGTCCCCTTCCTCCTCCTGCGACACCAGCGTATACGCCGAGCCGGTGGTTTCCGCGCGGGCGGTGCGGCCGACGCGGTGGATGTAGTCGTCGGCGACGTGCGGCACGTCGAAGTTGACCACGTGCCCGAGCGCCGTGACATCGATGCCGCGCGCGGCGATGTCGGTCGCCACCAGCACCCGGTATTTGCCGCTCTTGAAGCCGGCGAGCGCTTCAGTGCGCTGCGACTGCGACCGGTTACCGTGAATGCGTTCGACCTTGACGCCGGCATCGCCGAGGAATTTGGCGAGCCGGTTGGCGCGGTGCTTCGTGCGCGTGAACACCAGCGCGTCGTGCATGTCGGCGCCCTTGAGGAGGTGCAGCAGCAGCGCCGGCTTCAGGTGCTGCGGCACCGGGTAGACCGCATGCGTAATCCCGACCGCCGGCGCCGAGCGCCGCTCGATGTTGATCGTCGCCGGCGACTTCAGCATCTCTTTCGACAGCTGGGCGATCGGCGGCGGCATCGTCGCGCTGAAGAACAGCGTCTGCCGTTTCAGCGGCGGTGGAATGTGCTTGAGCACCCGGCGGATGTCGGGCAGGAACCCCATGTCGAGCATCCGATCCGCTTCGTCGAGCACCAGATATTGCAGGTTCCCGAGCTTGGCGTACGACGACCGGAAGTGATCGAGCAGACGCCCCGGCGTCGCAACGATCACGTCGACGCCGCTGCGGAAGGCGTGCTCCTGAGGTCCCATGCCGACACCGCCATAGACCGCGGCCGCGGTGAGGGGCGTATGCACGGCCAGATCGTTGAGATCCTCGACGATCTGGGCCGCGAGTTCGCGCGTCGGCGTCAGAACGAGCGCGCGCGTCGTCCCGCGTGGTTTCCCGATCAGGCCGTGGAGAATCGGGAGCAGGAACGCCGCGGTTTTTCCGCTGCCGGTCATCGCGCACGCGAGCAGGTCCTGCCCCGCCATCGCGAGCGGGATGGCGTCAGCCTGAATGGGCGTCGGTCGTGAAAAGCCGAGATCTTTGAGCCCTTGCAGCAGGCTGGGGTGTAGTCCGAGGTCGGTAAATGGCACGGATCATTATGACAGGAGCGCGTGATCGTCGTACAATCAGAGGGTGAACAAATCGAGACCCTCGCAACAGAAGCGCCAGCGCGAGCGCCAGCGCCAGGAACGTCAAAAGGAAAAGCAGGCCAAGCGGCAGGAAGTCGCGGCGCAAAAGGCCAATAATCCAGGACGGGCGGGCGGCGTTGATCCCGATCTCGAAGGCATCCAGGCCGGTCCTCAGCCCCTTCAGGACTGGCAGACCGACGTCGAGGCCGAGACGGAAGCCGAAACGAAGTAGCGACGCTTCTCGACACTCCGCGTCCGCTGAACCGCACGTCCGTCCCGGGCCTGCGGCTTTCTTATTTCAGGATCGTCGCCGGCGCGTGAGGCACTCCCATCGAGGGTTGAGGGATGAGGACCGCCTGCCTCGACACGGCAACGTGTTCCTCATCCGTGTGTTGCCCGGTCTGGCGCGGATCTCTCCTACTCCGAGCAGGTCGAGGCGAGCATCTTGACCGAATCGACCTTGAGCTTCGGCGCAGGCGCAGCCGTGCTCGTCGCACCAGCCGTTGCGCTTGGGCTCGTGGGGTCGATCGTGCCGGTGACCTCGACCTTGTGGCCGACGTGTGGCGCGATCTTGGCCTGTTCGGCGTCATCCAGACGATATCGAGGCGCCGTCGCCATGGCAGAGCTCAATGGCGATGTCGCACCGCTCGTCGCCGCCGTTGCCGTGCCGGCGCTGGCATTCGACAGGACGAACTGCGTGTCAGGTATCGCTGCACCGGCGACACCGCTCGTCCCGGTCGGCGAATCCGATGTGGCGCGCTGCACGCAGCCGGTCACGGTGATCTTCTGTGCGCTCGATGACGAAGGTGTCGTTTGTGCACTCAAACTGACGCTGACGGCTGTCGCGGAAACGAACAACGCGAGCGCGAGTCTCTTCATACGAACCTCCTATCCGTGGAACAGGGTTTCTATCGCTTGCAACTCGAACGCCGTTTTTATCTGATGACCTCGACGTGAAACTGTCCGGATTGCTGGAGGACCGAGACCACGATCTCGCCGCGCTCGCGTTCGAGCAGCAGGTCAACCGTTCCGAACGGCAATGTGATGTTGGTGAACTTGAGGAAGGTCAGAAACGCCGGCAGCGTGGGGCGGCGAACGAGCAACCGCGAGCCGGCGTGATCGATGGACAGACTCGCGCACGCCTGAATCAGCTGGAAGACGACACCGGCGGCCCACGCTTGCGGCGAGCAGGCGACCGGATACAGCGTCGGCCCTTCGCCGGGCCTTCGGCGGAAGCCGCACAACAACTCCGGCAGGCGATAGGCGTCCATCGCCGCGCTCGCGTCGAACAGCGCGCCGAACGGCTTCATCACGAGGTCGTCGAACCCGTAGCGCGAGAAGCCGGCGGCGATCATGCCGTTGTCGTGCGGCCACACCGAACCGTTGTGGTACGACATCGGGTTGTACCGCTGCTCTTGCGCCGCAATCGTCCGGATGCCCCAGCCCGAAAACATATCGGCGCCCACCAGCAGGTCGGCGACCTGGCGCGCCCGGTCCGGCGCGGCGATCCCGCCGAAGAGACACTGTCCCGCGTTGGATGAGCGGACTCGACACCGCCGCTTCATGCCGTCGAGCGCCAGCGCGTAGATGCCTTGCTCCTCGCACCAGAACGCCGCCTCGAACTGCGTCCGGAGTTCCTCGGCCTGTTGCCGCAGGCGCGCCCCGCGCGCGCCCTCGCCTAACGCGTCGGCCAGGGTCGCGGCCTGCTGCCGCGCCGCGTAGACGTACGCCTGCACCTCGCACAACGCGATGGGCGGACCGGCAAGCGAACCGTCTGCGTGAAACACGGAGTCTTGCGAGTCCTTCCACCCCTGCTGCACCAGACCGGTCGCGGACTGCCGCGCGTACTCGACGAAGCCGTCGCCGTCGCGGTCACCATCACGATCGATCCAGGCGAGCGCCCGCTCGACGTGTGGCCACAAGGTCCTGGCAAAGTCGAGGTCGCCCGTGCGCGCGAAATACTCTCCTGCGAGGACGACGAAGAGGGGGGTCGCGTCGACGCTGCCGTAGTAGCGGCTGAAGGGCACCTCCCCGAGGCTCGCCATTTCGCCGCTCCGTGTTTCATGCAGAATCTTGCCCGGCTCCGCGTCCTGTTCCCTGTTGACTTCGGTCGCCTGGGTGGCGGCCAGGTAGCCCAGCACGCCGCGTGCAAGCTGCGGGCTGACCCACAGCATCTGCAGCGCCGTAATGATGCCGTCGCGCCCGAACGGCGTGCTGAACCAGGGCACGCCGGCATAGGGATACGGGCCTTGTGGCGTGATGGCGGTCAGCATCCGCACGTCCGCGGCGGAGCGCCTCACCCATCGGTTGAACCGTTCGCTCGAGCCTTCGACGACGCACGTGTGCCGCCGAGCCTCCTCGAGCGCTGCCGCCGCTTCGGCCGCGGCGTCGCCGTACACGCGCGCTCGCCGCGCCGGCCGGTCAGTGCCGCCGCATTGGATCTCGAACGAGAGCGCGGTTGACTTGCGCGGAGCGAGCTCGAACTCGAATCGGACCAGCCGGCTCGAGATCTCACGCGGACGATCGCTCCAGGTGATCGCCGTCCAGCGCTCGACGCCGTCGAGTCCTCGGTACCGAAGACGGACGCCGCGGTCGCCGACCTCCGGCTCGAGCAGTGCTCCGCGCCTGGGACGCGTCGTGCCGCGGACTTCGAAGATATCGGCAAAGTCGGCTTCGAGATCGAAGGTCAGCTCGAGCGGGATCGCCGAGTGGCTGTAGTTTCGCAGACGGATCCGCTCGTGGCACGCGTCGTTCCAGAGCAGCCTCGCCCGGAACAGGTGCACGAGATCGCGGCTCAGTACGAGCCCGTCCGCGTCTGTCGGAAAATCGGGGTTCGTGAGGTCGGAACCAAACAGCTGGTTGTCGTCGTTCACGCGAGCGCTGAGGAGCAGCGGGCGCCGGCCATTCAAACGCAGGCCGAATCGCGACAGGTGACGGGTGCCCCGGTAATAGAGGCCTTGCTCACCCGGGCCAAACATTCCGATGTCGCCGAACAGATCGAAGAGCGCGAAGGTGTCGCCGTGCTGCAGGACGGCCGTCCGCTCGCCGATACGCGACGCCCTGGCGAGGATGTAGAACTGATTCTGGACCTCGATTACATCGTCCACGAGACGTTTCCCTCGACGGCTGCCGGCTGCCGATCCCCCGTTCGCAGACGATCGTACAGATTGAGATAGCCGTCCACCATCCGCTCGCACGAAAAACGTTCCTTCGCCCAGGAGCGGCACGGTCCGGCGGGAATGCCTGGTGAGACGGCTCGCGCAATCATCTCGTCCACGTCGGCGCAAATCCAGCCGCTGACGCCGTCGCGAACGATTTCCGGCACGGAACCGCCGCCGAATGCGAGCACGGGCGTTCCGCACGCCATGGCTTCGACCATGACCAGGCCGAACGGTTCCTCCCAATCGATCGGAAACAGCAGGGCTCGTGCGCCGGACAGCAGCTCGTTCTTCATCGCGCCGTCGGCCTCGCCGATGTACTGAATCCGATCGCCGTCGACTTGCGGCAGCACGACCTCGCGCCAGTAGTCCTCGAACATCGGCTGCACTTCCCCCGCCAGCTTCAGCCGCAGGCCCGCGCGACGCGCGACGTTGATGGCCGTGTGAGCGCCTTTGCACGGAACCATCCGGCCGAGAAACGCGACGTAGTCGTCCTTGACCGTCGCGAACCTGTAGTCGTCGATCCGGAGGCCGTGGTGGACGACCCTGACGCGGTCCATCGTCTCGCGGCGAGCCTGCGCGTGGCTGATGGCGACGTATGTGGTTTCCGGAAACTGCTGGTAGATCGCCGACAACGCCGGTTCGTGCGGGTGGTGCATGGTCAGCACCCGCGGCAGATCCACATGCGAGGTGAACGGCAGACCGACGACATCGTTGAGATGCAGGATGTCCGCGGATCGCGCCGCATCGCCGATTGCCCATGAGCTATGCCTCAGGTTCTTGCGCGCGGACGCCTCGCCGTTGGTCGGCGGCCAGTCCGCCTGCGGATAGAGCCAGCGGCGATCGCAGCGCACCCGCGACTCCCCGTTTGTGTAGACGACGACGTCGTGGCCACGACTCGACAGCCCTTCGGCAAGCTGCGCCACGAACAGTTCGGTGCCCCCGTACTTCACAGGAGGGACGGGAATGAATGGCGGTGCGACGATAGCGACACGCATGCGATGGACAACGGCTTGCAAATTGGGCACCGGCGCGGACGTCGCGCCAGATGGCGAACTGAGCCGCGGCGGTGGCGCGATCGGAGCGCCGAGCGGTGTCAGCTACTCAGCGTCTGCATTGCGTTAGTACTCGCCGGAATGAAACAGGCGCCTCCGTGCTCACCTCAGCGGTGCCTGGACGGAGCGCCCGTTGCACGTCCCTCGTGGCGGGTCACGCTGACCGCCAACAAGGAGGAGTTATGGCCAAGCTTGCTCGCGACGTGATGACGCCCGATCCCGTGTGCTGCTCGCCGACGGCAACCCTCGACCAGGTCGCGCAACTGATGGCGGCCAACAACTGCGGAGAGATTCCGGTCATCGACAGCGCGGAGCGGCCGATCGGCGTCATCACCGATCGCGACATCGTCTGCCGGGTGGTGGCGGAAGGTAAGAATCCAGGCGCGCACACGGTGGAATCATGCATGACCTCGTCGGTCGTCACGGTTCGCGCCGACGCATCGATCGACGAGGTGGTCGCGATGATGGAAGACCATCAGATAAGGCGCGTGCCGGTCGTCGACGACAGCGGCTGCCTCGCCGGAATCATTTCGCAGGCCGACATCGCCGCCGTGGAGCCGCCAAACACCACGGCCGCGCTGTTGTGGGAGGTCTCGAGAGATACTGGCCGGCCGTCGCGCTGATGCGCCAAGCGAGGCCACACGACGCGGACGATCAGTCGCGCACGCTCAATGCGAGATCCGCCTTCGTCGACAGGGCGCCGTCGTTGGCCGTCGCCCTGACGACATAATTCCCGCGCTCGGTGAATTGCGCCTTGACCTCGGCCTTACCGTTGACCACCGGCGTCGCGCCGCCGGGCTCGAATCTGATTTTTGCCGGCCCGCCAATCTGCATCCACGAGACGGTCAGGCCGCGCGGCCGCGCGACGACCGACGAGTTCGCCTGCGCCTGAATGGCTGTCGCATCGCCAGGCGCCGTCGGTTTCGGCGCCGGCGCGGGCCGCGGCTTCGGCAGCCCGTCGTCGGTTACCGCGGCGGAGAGAACGGCGGGCACGCCCAGTGCCGGCGACGTTACGGCCGCGACCGCAATCGTCGGCGGCTTGTTCGGATCGTCGTCGCCGGGGTTGAGGTTTCCTCGCGTCATGATGATGCGCTCGGTGATCTCCTCCACCGGCATCAGCTCGCCGTACGCCTTCTGTGTCTTGCCGTTGGCGGTGATCGACCAGGTCAGCACCTGCTTGCCGAAGTCTCGCGGCACGCGCACGCGATAGACCCAGCTCTGACGCCGCGGGAGGAAATAGGTCGGCTGGCCGCGATCGGCGCCGCCAGGCTCGACCGAGTTGTTCGGGCCGGCCGGGATCGCCAATTCTTCCTGCCAGTTGCGGTTGAAGTAGCCAAAGACCAGATCGAAGGTGCCGTCAGGGTTGCGAATCCACCCTTCGAAATACGGCTGGATGTCCTGGCCGCTGGAAAACTTCGTCGAAGGCAGCTCGGTCGGCAGCTGCGCGCCGATGAGCAGCGCCGTGAACACGATCGACGGGATGCTATTCATGCGTCTTCGCCCGCGCCGCGATCCGCTCCTGGTATTCCGCCTCGTCGATGTAGAACAGGCTCACCCACGCGAAGCTCATCTCGTCGATCGTGCGCTGCCCGTAGCCGACCCAGTTGCGCGGGTTCGGGTTGTACTTGTTCGCGGCAGTGTTGTCGTGCCAGGAGGTGACGTGGATGATGGTCCCGGCCGGCAGGATCGGCGCCACGTCGTCGGCGTACGGGTAGGTGATGTGCCAGCCGAACTGGTAGTTGCTGACACAGTTGATCGTCTCGGTGCGCGCCGGGCCAGGGCGGGCGGAGTCGGCGCGGATGTCGGGATAGATCGCCTCCATACACATCGCCTTGCCGCGGTTGTGCATGTGCGGCTGGAACGCCGACAGCACCGCGGCGCGCGGCAGCCGGAAGTAGCCGTCGGTCCTCACCACCTGCCCCGGCGGGATGTCGAGGTCGGAGTTGTCGCCCATGTGCTGCGTGAACGCGACGTGCTTCGGAACCTGCCCTTTCGGGTACAGCTTGAACCCAATCGACAGGTTCACCAGCGATCGCTCGCCGCTCGGGTGCAGATGCAGGTTGAAGTGGATCTTCGAACCGGCCTTGACCAGGCGGCCGGTGCCTTCCGGAAAGATATCGCCGTTCTTGCCCAGGGCGTACTCGTTGAAGAAGAAGCCGACCGGATCCTCTGCTTCGTCCTCGATCATGTTCGCCGTGGCGTGATGAACGACCTTGAAGCTGTAAGGCTCCGGCTTGGTCTCCACCGCGGCGATGTACATGTCCTCGGTGAAGCCGGGATCGACGTCGGCATCATAGAACTCGTCGGGACCGTTGGCGCGGAGCTCGTACGGTTTGGGCAGCGTCACGATCATGTCCGGCTTGCCGATGTGCCACTTGTCGACGTCGCTGAAGACGCGCGCCACCGGCATGTCGGCCGGGTTTCCCGCGGGCGCGCCCGCGTCCACCCACCGCGTGATGACGCTGATTTCCGCGTCCGTGAGTGATGGATCGCCCTTGAACTTGCTGACGCCGATGTGCCGGTCGATGTACCACGGCGGCATCTCGCGCGACGACACCTTCTGCTTGATCGACCGCGCCCACGGCCGCGCGTCCTGATACGTCATCAGCGACATCGGCGCGATCGCGCCGGGGTGGTGGCAGTTCTGACACGCCTTCTGCAGGATCGGCGCGACGTCCTTGCTGAACGTCACGGCTGGGGGCTGTTGTGCGGCCGCCGTGGGAACGAGAGCGCCGGCGATGACGAGGGTGAGAGCGGCCCGTTTCATGACTCCTCCAACGAATGCCGACGGTCAGTCGGGGCGGCGGCGCTCGAGCCGCGCCCCATGCAAGGTGAGAATAGCTCCATTGCCCCGGGGCGGGCGAACCGAAAGTGTCACGACGTTCACGCCGTCACGGATGGCCGTCGCGGGCAGGTCGATTTCGCATGGCGCACGGTCCCGGACCTCGCAGGTTCCCGCCGCCGCGTCGTTCGCGACGACGTTGATAGCCGCCGGCTCGACAGCGCCGATATCGAGCGACAGGCGGTAGCTGAAGGCGGCCTCGAGCGGCAGCAACAGTGCGGCCCCGGACGACCCGTGGCGCACGCGGCCATTCGGCGTGCGGTCTACCCCGCTCCAGCCGGCGCCGAAATACGACTCCGATTCGAAGTCCGGCCTGAGGACCGCGTGGTTTCCACCGCCGCGAAACAGCGGATTCAGGGGAGTATCCGGGCACAGTGTCACTGACGTAGACACTCCGCCCGGCTTGACTCGCGCCCGTGCCGATACGGGAAGCCGATCGACTGCCAGCCGAAATACCGGCCGGAGACCGTCCGTTCGCGTCAGCTGCGTCACGATGGTCTCGGTTCCGTCAGCATTCCGAGTCGGCCCGTCCAGGTGGACGACTCCGTTGGTCAGCAACTCGCGGCCGTCCAGCCTGATGTTCGACGGGCCGTCGACGGCGGTTTCGACCTCCACCGATCCGATCTGGCCCAGCGTGGCGACCCAGCTGCCCGTGGAAAATACCGGCGCCACATCAGTCCAGCCTTCGGTGGAAAGGTCCACGCACGGGTTCTGCCCTTTCAATTCGTAGACAAGTTCCGGGAAAGGGACTCGCAGCGGTGCGCCGGCGGCGATTTCGACCGCGCGCAGAAGCGTGCCGTCGGACGCGAACACGCCGAGCGCGCGGCCGGCGTCGACCCGTGCAATCGTTTCGCCGCCCACTTCGACACGAGCGTCACGCCCCGACGCTGACGCGAGCAGCGGCTGAGACACTGCCGGCAGCGGCGCGCCGAGCGCTGCGCGATCGATCGTCAGCGTTGCGGCCTGGTCGTCTTCACGCCACGCCGATCCCACTCTGTGCGAGACGAAGGCAAAGGCCTCGAAAGCGTGTGGCCGTCCGGTGGGACGGGCGCTGGCGTGGCCAATCCGTGAGAGGTCGAACGGCGCGGCCACGTACGACGTTGCGCCGGCAATCAGCGCGCCGGCCGGCAGCGCGCCCAGCCAGTCGTCGAGCGGCGGCCCGGTGACGTCCCATCGCTCGAAGCGCAGTCCCTCCGCCTGCAGAACAGCGGCGGCGCGTGCGAACGCGAATACCGGGTGCGTCCGTCCCCTTTCGCGCACCTGGACGCCGCCGAGTCCGACGCGCTCGATGCCCCGGCTGGGCCCCGCTTCGCCGGTGAAGAGGTAGTAGCAGAGCGCCATGTTGGACGCGTAGTCCTCGATGACGAACGCCGCGCGATCCGGCAGCTGCGCGAACATCGCGGCGTGGAATTGGGCGGCATCCGTGTCCCTGCTGCGATCCGCGTCGCGGTAATTCGCCATGACGTTGGCCGCGGGCATGATGGCGGCGCCGGCCAGCACGATCGCGGCGGCGACGCGCCGATCGACGCGCCATCCAGCCAGCCACTCGGCGCACGACGCGGTTACGCCCACGGCCGCGAATGGCCAGACGAACACCATCACCGGCGTGATGAACCCTTTCAGATCGCCCTGCAGGTTCAGCACCATGGCGAACATCCCGGCGCCCGCGCCGGCGAGCACGGCAGCCGGTGCGCTCTGTGTGCGCACCGCGGCGACGCACCCGAGCGCCAGAAACGCGACTCCGGCGATGCCGAGTTCCCGGCCGATCACCCGCAGCATCGCGGGCAGATGGTCGGTCAGGAGCTGCGCGGCAGTGAATGCGAACCGTTTCTCCGCGAATCGTTGCGCGGTCACCACCGCGACGAGCTCGGAGACCGAGTGTGCTTCGCTCTCCAGGTACGGTGCGCGCTGATGGGTGCGCAGGATGATCAGTCCGTATTGCGCGGCGCCGAGCAGCAGCAGGCCCGCCGCGGCAGCCACGAGGCGCGGCGTCAGCACCCGGCGATCACGCAGCGCGACGTAGAGCAGGCAGGCCGGCACGATGCCGATCAGCGTCAGATGGTTGCCCATACCCGCACTGAATGCTGCCACGGCCAGCAGCAGCCGCGCAGAGCCGCCGCGCGCGCGCCAGTCGAGAAACAACGCGATCGTCAACGCTGCCATCAGCGCCGCGAGGCCATAGACCTCGGCATACACGGCGCTCAGCCAGAAGCTTGCGCCGGTGGCGAGCCCGAGCGCCGCACCGCTCGCCGGCCAGCGTCTCGATCCGAGTTGCCGCGCGATGACGTAGACCAGAGCGCAGGCCAGCGCCGCCGTCACCGCGGAGAACAGGTTGGCGCGATAGGCAATCGTCCGGATCGGCAGGCGCACGAACAAATTGGAGAGCAACACGTACAACGGATACCCGGGCGGATGCGCCGTCCCGAGGACGTAGCCGAGGAACTGAAACTTCGGAGTGTCTTCCGGGCCGCCGAATCCGGGCTGCAGCGTCGCGATGAACAAGCCGAGCGCGGCGACGCCCGTCAGCGACGCCCAGATGGTGTCCGTACGCGAGGCGGCGGTCACCCGGGCAGCTTGAACGCGATCAACTCGCCGCTGTAATTCCCTCCGCTGACGGCGATGACAATGTACTGCTTGCCGTTGAGCATGTAGGTCATCGGCGAGCCGCTCTCCGGCGCCGGCATATAGACGGCTCCGACTTCCTTGCCGTCGTCTTTCGCGTACGCGCGCAGCATCGCCCCGCGCTGGCCGGACGGCGTCGTGAAGACGCCTCCCTCTCCGGCGATGACCAGCGTCTTCGTCACGAGCGGACTGATGAGGCCGGGCCGCCCGGTCCGGGGGATCGTCAAGCCTTTGAGCGCCGGGTTGTTGCGCACGTTGTCCGCCGTTTCGCCGTGCGCGATCTGCCAGCGGATCTCGCCCTGGTTCAAGTCGATCGCGCTGATCCGTGCGTACGGCGGCTTCAGCAGCGGCAGGCCGCGAACGCTGAGGCCGCCGCCGGCGCCTTCGGCCGCAGGGGCGGGAGCGGCTCCGGGCGCCTCGCCCGTCCGGCCGCCGCCGGCGGCCGATCCGGAGCCGCCGGTGCGCCGTGCACCCGACCGCGCATCCCCCTGGATGTAGTTCATGTCCGACAGGTCCGAGGGCGGGACGACGAGCGCCAGCGGGCTGGCGCCGCTCTGCGAATAGATGTAAGCCGTGTGCGTCTCAGGATCGTACGAACCGCCGGGCCAGTTCGTCGCGAAGCCCGACGTCAGTGTCGACAGCGGCCCTTCGATCTTGCTCACCACCGGCGGCGTGAAGATCGGCCCGATCTTGTACTGCTCGATCATTTTCTCCGCTTCGGCGCGGAGCTCGGGCGTGAAGTCGATCAGATCGTCCTTCGAGATCCCCTGGCGATCGTAGGCCGGCGGCTTGGTCGGAAACGGCTGCGTCGGCGCGTACCACTCGCCGGGCACGGTTCCCTTCTCCACCGGCCGCTCCACGATCGGCCAGATCGGCTCGCCCGTTTCGCGGTTGAAGACGTACAGCCACGCCTGCTTGGTCGGCTGCGCCACCGCCTTCACCGGCCGGCCGTTCACGACGAGATCGACCAGGATCGGCGCGCACGGAATGTCCATGTCCCAGATGCCGTGGTGCACGAGCTGATAGTGCCAGCGGCGCTTGCCGGTCTGCAGATCGACGGCGACGAGGCTCTCACCAAACAGCCCGTTGCCGGGCCGATGACCGCCGTAGTAATCGCCCGTCGGCAACTCGACGGGGAGATAGACGAGCCCGAGCTCCTCGTCGGCGGAGATCTGTCCCCAGACGCCGGTGTTGCCGGTGTAGGTCCACGAGTCCTTTTCCCACGTATCGTTGCCGAACTCCCCCGCCTGCGGAATCGTGTGGAAGATCCAGAGGCGTTTGCCGGTCCGTACGTCGAAGCCGCGGACGTACCCTTTTTCGTTGCGCCGGCTCTTGGGATTGCCGCCGGTCTTGTGCGCGGCGCCGATGATGACCACGTCCTTCGCGACGGTCGGCGTCGAATGGAGGCCGATCTCGCCGGTGACGAGGTCCATCTCCTGGTCGTCGTCTTTTTTGAGATCGACGACGCCGTTGCTGCCGAAACTGCTGACGACCGCGCCGGTCTTCGCGTTGAGCGCGATCAGCCGGTAGCCCGGCGTCACGTAGAGGATCCGCGCATCGTCGAACGCCGGCGCGGTGCCGCCCCAGTAGGCCAGGCCGCGTCCCGACAGCTGGCGCGGCGCGTTGGCCCCACGCGCGCCTTCGTCTTCGCTGTGCATCCACAGCATCTCGCCGGTCGCGGCGTCGAGCGCGACCACCGCGCGGCGAGAGCCGGCCGTCGTATAGACGACGCCCTTGATCATCAGCGGCGTCGCTTCGAACTGGAATTCTGGACGCGGGCCGAGCTTGTCGGTCTTGAACCGCCAGGCGACCTCGAGCTTGTTGAAGTTTGACGCGTCGATCTGCGCAAGCGGCGCATAGCGCGTGTGGCCGAGATCGCCGCCATAGTGGCGCCATTCGCCGTTGGCGGCGCCCGACTGTCCAATGACCGTCACCGCAGCGCAACAGACGACGCCGGCGACGCCGAGCAGGCGGACAAAACGCATGGTGTTATTTCCCCGTGTAGATGACGCGCCAGATCTTGCCCTTGACGCTTTCCGTGATGTACAGCGAGCCGTCCGGCGCCTGCGCCACGCCGTCCGGGCGCGCGGCGGCGTCGAACTGCTGTTTGATCGGTCCGGGGCCGGCGAAGCCGTCGGCGAAGATTTCGCCGTTGCCCGACGGCTTGCCACCGGCGAACGGCTGGAACGTCACGTTGTAGCCGTCCTGCGGCATCGGCGAGCGGTTCCACGATCCGTGGAACGCGATGAACGCGCCGCCCTGGTAGCGCTTCGGAAACTGGGTTCCCGTGTAGAACATCAAATCGACCGGCGCGGAGTGCGGTGGAAACGCGGCAATCGGCCCGGGATATTTGTCGCAGCGTCCAACCGTCTTGCCGTCGCCGCCGTACTCGGGGTTGAGCAACAGCTTGTTCTGCACGAAGTCGTGGAAGCAGTACGGCCAGCCGACGTCCATCCCGGGCGTGACGCGATACAGCGTCTCCGACGGACGCTCGACGTTGTCCTCCGCCTTGAACAGATCCGGCCAGAGCGTGTCGATCTGATCGCGGCCGTTCATCGCCATGTACAACGAGCCGTCGTGCCAGGTGATGGCCGGCATCTGGCGCATGCCGGTCGCGTAGCGCGTGCCGCCGGCGTCCGGCGTCTGCCCGAGCTTGTTCTCGTCGAACTTCCAGATGCCGCCCTGCTTCTCCAGCAACGGGCACGGATCCTGTCCGGGCACCTTCGCGCGCCGATCCTGCGGCTGGCACGCGTTCGAGGGCGCACCGAAGTTCACGTAGAGGGAACCCTTGTCATCGAATGCGATCCCCTTGTCCTGGTGCGGCCTACCGAGCGGCAGGTCGGCGGCCACGACTTCCGCGGCGCCGGCCGGCTTCAGCTCCCCCTTCGTCAGCTTGTAGCGCTCGACCGACGTCACCGTCGCGACGTAGAGATAGCCGTTGCGCAGCGCGATGCCGGTGGTGCTTTTGTCACCGAAGCGCTCGGTCACGTCCATCTTGCCGTCGCCGTTCGTGTCGCGCAGCGCGACAACGCCCGGGGTCTGACCCCGGCCCGTCATGAGGCTGACGTAGAGATCGCCGCTCGGCGAGACGGCGATGTGGCGCGCCGCGCCGAGGTCGGTGGCGACGACAAGCGCGCAGAATCCCTGCGGCAGCTTCAGGCCGCCGTTGTCGGCATCGCAGGCCGGCGGCGCCGCCGCACCCCGCGCCGTAGTCAACGTCAGGATCGTGGCGGCCCAGGCGGCCGCCAGGGAAAGGGAAAACGCCCGATGTACGACTGAGATCATGGGGCGAGTGTAATACAGTCCCGCAGTCACTCCCGCACGATGATCTCCACCGCTTCGAACGTCGGTGACGGCTCGTCCGGGGACAGGAACAACCACCGCAGCAGGTCGCGATAGAAACCGAAGAGCGGAATGGCGGCGGCGACCTGGTTGCGCAGCGTTTCGCGCCGCTCCTTGAATCCGGCATGGCTCTCGCGCGTCAGGTACTCGCGCTCCTGGTGGTAGTTCCACAGCGGTTGCACCTGCACTTCGATGGTGCTGTCCCACCACCGGAATACTGACTTGATCGCCTCCCAGCCCGTTTCCTTACGACCGGCGTCGGCCATGTAGTCCTTGACCTCGATGAACTCGAGGCGCGAGGTGCGTTCGAGCCGCGGGACGCCGTGTTTCTCGAGCACCGCGGCTGGCCACTGCAGCTTCAGCAACGCGTCATGCAGCGCACGCACGGCTTCCGGATCGCCGACGACCGCCTTCACGCCGAAGACATCCTTGACGAAGCCGCCGAGGTGCCGCAGTTGTTTGTCGGCGTTGACCAGGGTATCGAAGCCGAAGATGGAGTCGACAACCTTGTTCCAGATCTGCTCCTCCGCCTTGATGCGGCTGATCACCTTGTGAATGCCCCACTCGTTCATCCCCGCCGGCTGGTACTCGACGACGTTCGCCACGAGGCTGGCGCGGCTCCAGGCGCCGCCGTCGTGATAGCGCAGCCGCCGCAGCTGCCGCGTGCCGAGATCCAGATCGGTCTGCGAATACAGGTCGGCCGGCGAGATGCTCTTCACCAGTGTGAAGCGCTCCCTGGTCGTCTCCACTTCGCCGATGACGACGCTCTGGAGCGTGTAGGTCGCGTCGAGGAACGTTTCACACAGCAGTTCGCACACTTTGTGGAGCTGTTCCTCGCCGTTCCGGATCATGCGTGCGAACGCCGTGCGCACGTCGGCCAGGCGGGTGCGGCTGAATTCGAACACGTGCGTCTTGTCCGGCGACGCTTCGATGCGGCGGCGCATCGTATCGAGATAACTCACCAGCTCGTTGACGGCCGGCTCATTCGTCACGAGCCAGAGCGGTGAGGAAGAATGAGCGGAAGACACGGCGTGCTCATTCAGTGTAGCGCTGCCGCCGCGCGGCGCGAACATACGCGGACGTAGGCGGGACGTCCGCATCCGACATTTTCGTCCGTGGAGGATCCGGGGAGAATTCGGAGGGAACGTGCTCGAACCGGGCGCCGAGCCGATGAAACGTGGCGACATCGTCTCGACGGGGCCGACTGATGCAGACGAGGTGATGTTCCGATAGTCGTTCCAATGCAGAACCCAGCAATTACCAAAACTGCGCTGCCGCTCTCTTCTGGCACACGAAGGGCGTGCCACAGTGTGCATAATTGGGCAACCCGATCGGGCATTGGCCTTGCGGAGCGGTCAGCCATGGGCAACTGCTTCATGGCCGGGGCCGAGATGGTGCGATGGGATCTGACGGCCGTGGCATCGAACGGTCCGTTCCGCCTGACCCTCCATCATTCCCAGGGCACGATCGTCGAGTACTTCCAGAAAACAGCCGCGGCGCTGGTGCGTGAACAGGAGCTCGAAGGCCTCCTCATCGCAGCTCGCGGGATGGGCAGATGACCAAGCCGGCACGGATCCTTATCGTTGACGACGACGAGACGGTGCTGCAGACGTTCGCCAAGGCTCTCTCGCTCGAGGGCTACGACGTGCGGATCGCCGCCTCCCCTCTCGTGGGACTCCAGGCGATCGAGGAGACGGCTCCCGACGCGATTCTGCTCGACCTGAGGATGCCGTTCGTCAACGGCGTCGGGTTCCTCTATCGGCTGCGCGCGCTGTCGGGTCACCGCCACACGCCGGTGGCGATCATCACCGGCGATTCCTGTATCGACGATCCCGCGATGGTGGAAATCGAGGGTCTCGAGGCCGAGGTGCGCTTCAAGCCGATGTGGATCGACGAGGTCGTCACCCTGACGCGCGAGCTGCTCGCCAAATCGCGCCCGGCCAATCCGCTCTTCTCCTGAGCTGACCTGACCTAGCTCGGCTATCGAACCCTGATACCATTCGGCCCGTGGCCGACAGCGATGTCGAAGTTCAGGGCCTCGAGGCACGGCGTCTTGCCGCGATCGTCGAATCCAGCGACGACGCAATCGTCAGCAAAGACCTCAACGGCATCGTCACCTCGTGGAACCGGGCATCGGAGCGGATGTTCGGCTATACCGCGGAGGAGATGATCGGGCAGTCGATCCGGCGCATCATCCCGGCGGATCGCCAGTCCGAGGAGGACGATGTCGTCGGCCACATTCGCCGCGGTGAAAAAGTCGACCACTTCGAGACGATTCGGCAGCGCAAGGACGGTTCGACCCTCCCGATCTCCCTCACTGTTTCTCCGATCCTCGACGATCGCGGAGTCGTCGTCGGCGCGTCGAAGATCGCGCGCGACATCAGCGATCGAAAACAGGCCGAGATCCAACGCGCCCGGCTCCTCGCACTCGCTGAACAGAACGCCACGATCACGAACACGCTGAACGACGTCGGCGCCGCGGTCGCGTCGGCGCTCGATCGTGAAGCGGTCGTACAGAAAGTGATCGACGCGGCGACGCTACTGACCGGCGCCAGATTCGGCGCCTTTTTATACAACCTGGTCGACGATCGCGGCGAGTCGCAGACGCTGTACACGATCTCCGGCGCTCCGCGCGACGCGTTCTCGTCGTTGCCGATTTCGCGGAACACGGCCCTCTTCGAGCCGACGTTCCGCGGTGCCACGGCGGTGCGGAGCGACGACATCACCAGCGATCCCAGCTATGGACAGAACTCCCCATATCACGGGATGCCGGGCGGGGATCTCCCCGTCCGCAGCTATCTGGCTATTCCGGTCAAGACGCGCACCGGCGAGCCGCTGGGCGGGCTGTTTTTTGGCCACCCGGAGGCCGGGCGGTTCACGGCCGATCACGAGCGGATCGCGACCGGGATTGCGTCGTGGGCATCGGTGGCCCTCGAGAATGCCCGCCTGTATCGCACGGCGCTGGACGCCAGCCGGCTGAAGGACGAATTCCTCGCGACGCTGTCGCACGAACTGCGCACGCCGCTGAATGCCATCCTCGGCTACGCGCGGATGATGCGCTCGGGCATGCTGCCGCCGGAGAAGTTCCCGCGTGCCGTCGAGACCATCGAACGCAACGCCGCATCGCTCACGGTCATCGTCGAAGACGTACTCGACGTCTCTCGTATCATTTCGGGAAAACTGCGCCTCAACGTGCAGCAAATCGACGTGCTGGCGCTCGTACGCGCGTCGGTCGAAGCCGTGCTGCCCGACGCCGAAGCCAAGGAGATTACGATCGACAGCGCCCTGAACCAGGACACCGGTTCCATCAGCGGCGATCCGGAACGGCTGCAGCAGGTGGTGTGGAACCTCCTGTCGAATGCGGTGAAATTCACCGAGCGCGGTGGCGAGGTTCACGTGGTGCTCGAGCGCGTCGGCCCGAACGTGCAGTTGACGGTGCGCGACACGGGCGTCGGCATCGCGCCGGAATTTCTCCCGCATATCTTCGAACGGTTCCGGCAAGGCGATGCGGGGCTCACACGTCAGCGTGGCGGCCTTGGACTGGGGCTGGCGATCGCCAGGCAGCTGGTCGAGATGCACGGAGGAACGATCGTGGGTGCGAGCGACGGCCAGGGCACCGGGTCTGCATTCACCGTGACGCTGCCGCGGACGATGCGCCGCGCCGCGGCCGCCGGCCGCGACGATCCCGCCAGCCGGCCGCATGCGGCCGATCGGCGCCGCCTCCCGGACCTCCGCGGTGTTCGCGTACTCGCGGTCGACGACGATGCCGATGCGCTCGCCATGGTGCGCGATATTCTCGAGTCGGCTGGCGCGTCTGTCACCACGAGCCAGTCAGGGGCCCAGGCCCTGCGATCGCTCGAAGAGACATGTCCGGACGTGCTCGTCGCCGACCTCAGTATGCCCTCGATGGACGGATTCGAACTCATCGCCACGCTGCGCCGGGCCAGCGATCAGAAGCTGCGAAACCTGCCCGCGGCGGCGCTGACGGCTTATGCCCGGTCCGAGGATCGCATGCGCGCGCTCCGGACCGGATTCAACCTGCACCTGGCCAAGCCGATCGATCCGGCCGCGTTGATGGCCGCCGTGCTCTCGTTGAGCGGAAAGGGCTGACGGCTCGCTTCTTGTAGGCATACCGCCCATGACCTGGTTCGCCTGGCTCGCGCTCGCGGTCCTCATTACGGCGGTGGCCGCAGTCACCGGCATCAAGCCGGCGGGTACACGGCACGTCGCCCGCACGCGCCTCATGGGCGTCGCCCGTCTCGTTCTCCTCTTCATCATCGTCGTCTTCATGTACATGGCCTATCGCGCACGCTAGAACATTTTCCATGTCCGTGTGGCGATCTGAGACCGCTAACCGTCGTACCTGGGGTCCGGCTTCAGCCGGACCTACATAGACGATCGCCTGGCCGGCGCGGATCATCCCAATGCGCTGACCGCGGACGAAGACAAATGATCCAGCAACTGTCGGCTCCGGAGCTCAAAGCGATGATGGACGGCGGCGAGCCGTTGCAGCTTGTCGACGTGCGCACGGAATGGGAGCGCGAGACAGCGCAGATCGGCGGGTCGCGCCTGCTCGATCAGGCGTATCACGACCACCTGCTGACGCTCGACAAGGCGACGACGCTGGTGTTCCAGTGCCATCACGGCATCCGCAGCCAGGCGGCAGCCGACTACTTCGCCGGCCTCGGATTCGAGCGTCTGTTCAATCTGCGCGGCGGGATCGACGCGTGGTCTCAACTCGTCGATCCCTCGGTTCCGCGCTACTGACGATCGGTCACGAGTGAGGCCAGACGGACTTGACGTACCGCCGCAGTGCGCGAAGTCCGACCGTGCAGAGAATGGCGACGAGCACGACGACTGCTGCCACGAGGCCGATGATGGTGAGCCACATGTTGGTCAGACCCTCGCAGCCTCCGACGACGCTTGACCACGAAAGGCACGAAACGACAATCGACCCGGCACGAAAATCACGAAACAGAAAGTATGTCTTTTCTTTCGTGTGTTTCGCGCCGTTTGGGTTGTGGTTTCGTGTATTTCGTGGTTCAAGCGTACTGATCGTCTTTCTACTTCAGCTCCGCGTGGCTGAAGGCGGCGAGAATCTCCTGCTCCGACGGCGGCTGCAGGACGTTGCGCTCGGCGAACTCGTCAGCTTTCGGGTATGCCGTCGCACGTATCCGCTTCGCAGCCGCAGCGAGATCGTAAGACGTACGCCGGAGTTCCACACCCGGCCCGAGCAACAGCCAGTACGCGCCCGGCTCGCCGAACGGCATCCCGACGCTTCCGGCGTTCACGACGCGCACTGCGCCTATCGTCCGATCGAACTGCATGTGTGTGTGGCCGCAGACCGCAAGCGCGACGCCGAGTACGCCGAAGATCGGCAGGAGCGGCTCGTCGGGCGTCTGTCGCGTGAAAATCTCGGTGTCGTTGCGTGGCGTCGCGTGGCAGAACAGCACGTCGCCGATGCCGTCGATGGACAGGCGAAGTGTCAGCGGCCAGGCTGCCAGCGTCCGCGTGTCTTCCGGACGAAGCTGTCCGGCATTCCACTCCATCGACTCGCGATAGATCTCCGGAACGGCGCCGGTCGGCGCAATCACTTCGCGGTCGCCGTTACCGCGGATGAACTGCACGGGCAGATCGAGCGCCTGAAGGTACGCGAGCGATTCGCGCGGCATCGGTCCCGGCAGGACGTCGCCGCCGACGACGATGTGATCGACGCCGGCGTCCCGCACATCGCGCAGGACCGGTTCGAGCGCCGGGAGATTGCCGTGAATGTCGTACAGGGCTGCGACACGCATGAGGAGTCTCGTCAGGCGTCGGCGCGAAGCGTCTCGGAGGGATCGACGCGGGTCGCGCTGCGCGCGGGTTGACAGGCCGCGACAACAGTCGCGGCGAAGACGAGGGCCAGGCCGGCGCCAAACGCGCCGATGTCGACCAGCGAGATCGCCCCCAGATGGATTGCCGTGTTCAGCATCGTCAGCACCGCGAACGTGCCGGCTGTCCCGATCAGCGCGCCGATTCCCGCGAGACGCGTGGACTGGGTCAGCACCAGGCGTACGACTGCGCCGGCGGTCGCGCCAAGCGCCATACGGATGCCGATCTCCTTCCGGCGCTGGCTGATAGCATACGTCAGCACTCCATAGAGTCCAGTCACACTCAACACGAGCGCGACGGCGCCGAGCAGCGACCCGACCCACCCCGCCGCCAGCAGCGGGTACATCTGCAGATCGCGAAGCTCGCCGAGCGGCAGCGCCTCGAACACCTGCGGATCGGGCACGACACGCCGGAAGATCTCCTGCATCGCATCGGCGCCGAGTTCCCGGTCGGTCCGGCCGCGGACGAGGATCGCCGTCGCATGAGGATTCGCCGGCGTCATCGGCAGATAGATGTGCCCGGCATCGCGTCCCATCACCAGCATGCCGGTGACGATGTCGCCGGCGGTTCCGATCACCGTGACCTCGGGATACTCGGGAAGCTCGTCGACCGGCCGGCCCTGCGGCCGCTCGATGCGGATTGTCCGGCCGATCGGGTCCCCGCCGGGCCAGAACGCGTTCGCGGTCGCCGTGCTGACGATCGCGACCGGCGCGGCCGACTGCGCTTCGTCCGGCCGGAAGCCGCGGCCCCGGGTGATCGGGATCCGCAGCATCGGGAAGAACTCCGGCGACACGAAGGTCAGCGCCGTCGAATTGCCTGCCGATGAGTGTGCCGGCGCGGCGGCCACGTGCCTCACCTGGTTGAAGAGCGGATTGCCGCTCGTCACCGCCACCGAGGCGACGCGGGGGTCGGCGAGCAAGCCCGCCGTCAGTGGACGGGCGAGTTCGTCCTGCTCGCCACGAACGTTCACGGACATGACACCCGCCGGATCGAATCCCAGGTTCAACCGGCCCACTGCCGCGCCATTGCGCGCGAGGGTCACCGCCGTAATCACGAGGGCCAACGCCACGGCCACCTGTCCGGCGACGAGCGCGTTGCGCAGGCGGGATCCTCGACGGACGGCCCCGCCCTGTCCCCGCAGCGCGTCGATCAACGGTATTCGCGAAGCCTGCAGCGCCGGGAGCAGCGCAAACAGGAGCGTCGCGGCGGCCGACGCGCCGAGCGCGAACAGGAAGACGCGATAGTCGAACGTCATCGGCCTCAGGCGAAGCAGCGGCGCGACCGACGGCGGCAGCGTGCTGAAGAGCGCGAGCGCTGCCGCGCGCAGCCCCCACGCGGCCAGGGCAAGGCCGGCGGCGCCGGCCAGCGCCGCGATCAGCAGGCCCTCGGTGAGCAGCTGCCGGACGATTCGCCCGCGGCTCGCGCCGATCGACAGGCGGACGGCCATCTCGCGATGACGCGCAATCGCGCGCGCCAGCATGACGTTCGACACATTCGCGCAGGCTGTGACGAGCACGAGCACGAACGCGGCGAAGACCGGCGCCAGCACCGCGAGCATCGCGACCGACACGGTGTTCGGCGACGGCTGCGGCCGAACTTCGGCGCGGAGGTCCACCTGCTTCTCGATGATGCGATTCAGGAACGGTGTCAGCGCCGCCTCCGCCTGCCCCGCCGCGACACCCGGCTGCAGCCGCACGATCAGCTCGGTTTCGCGCGGCTCGTTCGCCTGACCCCGCCGCGCCTGCCACCTTGTCGTCAGCGGCACGAACACATCGCGCGGCTGATCGCCGAGGCCGGTGAACGCCGGGCCGAGGACGCCGACGACCGTGAAAGCGCGGCCATTGAGATCGATCTGCCGGCCGATCGCCGACGGATCCCGGTCGTAGAGGCGCGCCCAGGCCTGGTCGGTCAGCACCACCGGGTCGCCCGAGCCGTCCGCATCGTTGGAGCCGAGTCCGCGGCCCAGCCGCATGGCCGGCCCGAGCGCCTCGAAATAGTTGGGCGACACCACTGCCGCCATGAGCGGCCGGCCGCGGGACGAGACGAACCGCGTGTGCTCGCCGATGACTGCGCTGAACAGATCGTCGCGCCGACGGAGATCCTCGTAGTCGCGCCAGCGGAAGCCCTGCCCGCCGCCGTCGCGCGCGTGCCAGACGATCTGGTGCAGCCCGTCGGGATCGCGAACCGCAAAGGGCCGCAGGACGTAGGCATTGACGATGGTGAAGGCGATGGTGAGCAGCCCCAGACCGATGGCGAGCGTCATGACGGTGGTGGCCACGAACGCGGGACTATGGCGTAATCCGCGCCAGGCATAGCGAACGTCCTGGCGCAGCTGATCGAGCCAGATCCAGCGGCTGGTTTCGTAGAAACGCTCCTTGACGAGCGCGACGCTGCCGAATGCACGCTGCGCGGCCGCACCCGCGGCGTCCGGGCTCATGCCGTCGGCGATCAGGCGATCGGTTTCCAGATCGAGGTGCGCCTGAACTTCGGCGGAGAAATCGGCGTGAGTCCTGCCGCGGAACAGGGACCGCATCAGCCGTTCGCCGGATCCGGCCCCAGGACGCGGGCCATCGCCGCGGCAAGGCGCCGCCAGCGATTTGACTGCTGACTCAACTGCGCACGACCGGCTCTGGTGATTGCGTAAAACCGTGCTTTGCGGTTGTTGGCCGACGTCCCCCACTTGGCCGCGATCCATTTCTGCGCTTCGAGCCGCTGGAGCGCCGGGTACAGCGCGCCGTGATCCACGAGGAGGACGTCCTCGGATGTCTGCTGGATCGCGCGCGCGATCCCCTGCCCGTGCTGCGGTCCAAACACGAGGGTGCGGAGGATGAGCACGTCGAGGGTGCCCTGCAGCAGCGAGAGCTGTTCCTGATGATGGCCGAGGCTTCGGGTTTTCATCTGACCCAAGCATCCCCTCATTCAGGTTAGATGTCAACCCGTCTCGCGTCCCCGCAGGAACGCTCGCATGCGCTCGATCTCGGCGTCCAGCGCGCGCGCGAATCCGCGATGACGCGGGACGCGGCCGTCGACGTAGCCGAAGGCCGTGTGCAGTTCGGTGTTCTTGACGGACAGATTGCCCCAGCCGATGACGTGGTCGCGCCACAGCATCGGGAGCGCGTAGTAGCCGCGCTGCCGTTTGGGCACCGGGGTGTAGGCCTCGAAGCGATAGGCCCAGCCCCAGAACAGCTCGAAGCGGCGGCGGTCCCACACGACCGGATCGAACGGCGCCAGCAGCCGGACGGTGTCGGGCGGCTGACCCGACACCCGCTCCCCCGCCGGCCAGTACCAATCGACGCCGTCCACGCGGGCGTGCGCGAGCCTCGACCGGGCGCGAAGCAACGCCCGCTTCACATCGCTGTGCCATTGCGGGACGCCATAACGCAACCTGTGGACGACGTAGGACAGGCTCGCGCCTGGCAGCGGCGCGTAGGTGTGGACGATGACATCGACGAGCGCATCCATGCGCGCCATTCGTGTGGCTGCGTCCGACGGCCCCGGCGGATGCTCGTGGATGGCGTAGATGCGGACGCCGCTCTCCCGCCGAGCGATCCGCAACAGACTTCGATAGTGCATGTCGACGAGCAGATGCGTGGTCGCGCTCGACGATCCGCCCCAGTAGTTGGTCACGCTGCCGTGGGCAAAGTGCGTGTCGGCCTCGCGCGGGTGGACGGTGCCGCGCTCGCGGACAAAATCCAGCAGAGCCTGGACTTCCTTGCGGCGTGCTCCGCGCCAATGCGACAGCTCCGCTCGAGGATGCATCAGCGTGAATACCGCCCGCGAGACAAAGCCGTAGTTGATGAAAAAGTCCTCTTCGATGCCGAGCGCCGCGTACCGGCGCTCGAGATCGCCGGCGCGATAGCCGGCGACGCGATGGCGCAGCGTCAGATCCTGTGCGCGTGCCGGCGCGCGGATTGGATCGGCCTGCACGAACCCCAGCTTCTCGATCGCGCGTTTCAGCGTCGTCGGTGCGAACAGACTGCGGCTGATGGCGTGGCGGCGCAGGTCCGCGAGCGAGATAGGCATGACTGCGGTAAGGATAGCCGAGGGTTCAATGCGGTCGGCGCGACGGACCTGGCGCGCTGCGGTCAGGCTACCATGGGCCATTGTGATCGGCGGACCGACCGCGGTGTGGCGTTACTTGCTGCCGCTTGCGCAGGCGTGCGCGAGCCAAAAAGTCACGGTCGCCGGGAACCGCGTGCGTATCCCCGGTCCGCTGCCAATTCGGCTGTCCGTCGTCGCGGGGAACATCCGCATGCACCGGTTGCTGGCGCTCGCAATCCCCGCTGGCGGTACTGTCGTCGACGTGGGGGCGAACATCGGATACAACACCCTGTACGCGTCGCGACTCGCCGGTCCAGGCGGCCGGGTCGTGGCCATCGAGCCCGCCGCCGACAACGTTCGCGTCCTCCGCGACAACATCGCCGCCAACGCACTGCGCAACGTCGTCGTCCACGAGATCGCCGCGGGGCGCGCCCACGAGGTCCGCGATCTGTTTATCCGGGGCGATACCAGCGGCGTCAACAGCCTGTTCGCGCAGAGCGTCTACGCAACGGTCACTGCCGTCGAGAAGGTAACCGTCGCCCCGCTGGACGATGTGGTGGATGGTTCAGCGGACGTCGTCAAGATCGACGTCGAAGGCGCCGAACTGGACGTACTCGGAGGGATGACCCGGCTGCTGCGGACCCCCCGGATTCAACTGATCGTTGAGTGGCATCCAAGGCTGCAGGAAGCTGCCGGCTACCCCGCCGATGCGTTGCCAAGAGTCCTTCTGGATCGCGGCTTCACGCTACGAGCCGCGTCTCATACACGGATAACCCGGCTCACGGCGGGCGAGATCGACGGTCTGTCGGCGCATCTCCACCGTCGGGGCCGGCCGGTGGAACTGGTCGCAACGCGGTGAGACACCAGCCTAATCGACGCGACGTACCGACTCAGAAATTCGCAAATGCGGGATGGTAGCGGATCGTGCCCGTCTTTCCCGCCAGGACGCCGGCCTCGAATTCCAGCGCCATGAACGCCTCGTCGGGTACGTCGTATTCGGATCTGATGCCAAAGCGCGACGCCGGGACGAAGCCAAATCGGGGGTAGTACCTGTGATGCCCGAGCACGACGATCGCATCGCAGCGGAATTGGCGGCAGCGATCGAGACCGTCCCGGACGAGCGCGGAACCGATCCCACGACGCTGCTGCGCCGGCAACACCGCCATCGGCGCAAGACCCATAATCCTGAGCTCGCCGTGGCCGGTCAGCGTGACCGACGAAAACAGGATGTGACCGACGATTGTTCCGTCGTCATCGGCGACGAGCGAGATGATCGGCTCCGTCTGGGCTCGAAGTGAATCCACCAGATCAGCTTCGGCGCTGGTCTCGAAGGCCGCCTGATTTATCGTGTGAACCGCGGCGATGTCCGTGGGCTGTTCAAGCCGGATCTGCATTCGCCCTTCCCCACTCACGCTCTGCGGAATGAATCGTAGTGGATTTTGTCGACGCCCACCCGGTCGAGCAGAAGGCCTCGCGTGTCGAGCCGGTCGCAGGGGCCTCCTGGTCGCGTGTTGCCGGTGTGCAATACCGCACAGCCAGATCGCAGCGGGTCGGCTATTGTCTCGGCGATATCGGCCTGCTCGGCGCTCTGCGTCGAGTGCAACGGCAACGTCGCGAGTTCAGGTTTTTGTTCAGGAGGTTTTCATGACAGTGTCGGAACGTGCGGTGGGCGCGATTACGCTGCTGGATTTGGATGGTCAGCTGACTCTCGGCGCCAGTGCGGAAGGATTGCGCGACAAGGTACGGAGCCTCCTGCAGCAGGGTCACCAGCAGTTCATCGTCAATCTCGCCAGGGTGCCCTACATGGACAGCAGCGGCCTGGGTGAGCTCGTGCAAACGTACGCGACCGTGACCAAACAAGGCGGCGCGCTCAAGTTGGTGCACCTGACCACTCGTCTGCGCGATCTCCTCGTGATCACCAAACTGGCGACGGTGTTCGATTGCTACGACACGGAGGCAGCCGCCCTCGCCAGTTTCGCGGTGCCGGCGTAGCGGACGACACACATTGCACGTCAAGAGTGCAGCGCGCGTTCGGGTGTTCGTCGTCTTTGTTGCGACCCTGGCCGCGCCGTCGCTCGGACAGGCGGCGACGTTCACCGTCAACAGCACACTCGACGCCGTCGATGCCGCGCCTGGCGACGGCATCTGCGCAACCGCCGGTGCGGTCTGCACGCTGCGGGCCGCCATTCAGGAAGCCAATGCGCTCGCCGGCACTGACACCATCGTCGTCCCGGCCGGCACGTACACCCTGACCCGCGCCGGCAAGAACGAGAATGCCGCCGCGACCGGCGATCTCGATATCACGTCGACCGTGATCGTTCAGGGCGCGGGCGCCGACGTCACGACGGTGACCGCCGCAGGTCTGGACCGAGTATTCGAGGTAACCGCCGGCGGCAACGCCACGTTGCGGGGACTGCGCATCACGGGCGGAAACCCGACGGCCAACGGCGGCGGCATCATTACCGCCGGCACCCTCGTCGTCGATCGATGTGCGATTACCGGGAATACCGGTTCGCTAGGCGGCGGCATCAGCAACAGCGGCGCCAGCACCATCACGATCACCGACAGCGAGATATCGGGCAACGTCGCCACCTCGCAAGGCGGCGGCGTGAACCTTCAAGCGACCGCCGCCAAGACCCTGACGAACGTCACCGTCAGCGGCAACTCTGCCAACAACGCCGTCGGCGGGATCATCATTTTCAACGGGGCCACGATCACCAACGTCACGATCGCGTCGAACACGGACGTTGGGAGTCTAGGCCACAACCTCGCGAGCGCCAGTGGAACCACCACGCTGCGGAACACGCTCATCGTGACCGCCCAGGCCGGCGACAATTGCTATACCGCATCGCCGGTCACCGACGGCGGCGGCAACTTCGCCGCCGGCTCGGCGTGCCAGACGATTCCCGCGACCGCCGCCGTGGCGACAAACCTGGGCCCACGAACCGTGAACTCGCCCGGCACGACGGCGACCCACGCGCTCCTGGCGGGCAACCCGGCGATCGGCGGTGGCGTCGCGGCCTTCTGCCCCAGCGCCGATCAGCGAGGCGTAACGCGCGTCGGTGCCGCCTGCGACAGCGGCGCCTATCAATTCTCGGCCGCCGCAGTACCGACGCCGACGCCGACCCCGACACCGACCGGACCCGGCGTCGCGCCGGCGATTTCCACGATCAGCGACCAAATGCTCCAGCAGGACACCGCCGTGTCGATTCCCTTCACGATCTCGGGAGCGATCATCGCGTACGCGCTGCGGACGTCGGCCACGACATCGAATCCCACGCTCTTCCCTGCGCTGGCGTCGAGCACCAGCTGCGACCCGCTCGGTCACTGCACCTTGCTGTTGACGCCAGCCGATGGACGCGCCGGCAGCGGCATCGTCACCGTCACGGTGAGCGACGGCACGCTGCAGACGAGCCAGAGCTTCACCGCGACTGTCGCGTTGGTGCGGCCGAGTGCGCCGGGCGTCGTTCTGGCGAACGTTGTCGGCAGCGGCGTGACGGTCACGTGGAGCGGATTGGATCCGCCCCCGGTGGCGTATGCGATTACCTGGGGCAGGAGTAATGGCGCGGCCAATCTCCCGATGCAGCTCGTCCCGGGATCGGCGACGCGGTTCGATTTCCTGGCGTTGCCGGGCGGGACCTACTTCTTCCGCGTCTATGCGGTCGGGGCCGGCGGCCTGAGCGGGGCGTCGCCGCAGACGGACGCGATCGTCACATCGTCCGGTGTGCCAGGCCCGCCGATGTCGTTGCAGGGTGGCGCTGGCAGCGGCCTCTCCGCGAACTGGGCGGCGCCGACGATCGGCGCGACGCCGATTCTGTATGAAATGCAGCTCGGCGCCAGCATCAACTCAGGCGACGTCGGGTCGGTGACGACGCCAGGCCTCTCGTTGTCGTCGGGGCTCGGTGCCGGCACGTACTGGATCAGGACACGGGCGGCGGCCGGCGGCTCAAACGGCGCCTGGAGCAGCTCGGTTCAGATCCCAGTCGGCGCTGCGAACTGCAGCAGCGCGCCGGGCGCGCCGACGATGCTGCCGGTCACCACGGCCAGCCGACAGGTCGGCTTCAACTGGATCCCCGCGGCCGGGTCGGCGGCCGACACCTATCAAGTACAGATCAAGCTGGTGGGTATACCAACATTCGTGTTGAACACGTCGACGAACGGCAGCAGTGCGATCTGGGACGCGACGGCCGGTACCTTCTCGGCGCGCGTGGTCGGCGTCAACGCCTGCGGCATTGGCGTCGTATCCAACGAGGTCGACTTCACCATCACGCCGTAGGACACAGATACCCGCGCCGATTTGAGCGGACGAGAACCGACAGTCGAACGCCGTACAACGAAAAGGCCCAGTTGCTTGGGCCTTTCGGAGTCTGTTGGTCGGGGCGAGAGGATTCGAAGCCGCGTACGCCAAAGCTTCGGCGCGCCAAACCTCCGACCCTCAGTCCCGAGCCGAGGCGCACTTCTCAGAATTACTCAAGAAAGTAGCGATCCTCCGTTCAGCATAAGAGTTAGCGGACAATAAGTGCTTCGAAGGGCACCTACCCTTCTGGTGTGTCAGATGGCGCTGTCTGCGCAGCTTCCGAGATGGTCCGAATCAGCTCCTCCTCCAGCAACTCGTACGACTTCAGATGGCCGCGCTTGGAGGCCGACTCTGGGTAGTCGAAAATGTCGATGACCAGCACGAAGATGGTCTTGTTGTTGTGCGTGAAGAACGGAATCGCGACATCCTGCTCGCGGGCGTTGACGGACAGGTCTTCGCCGCACGTTTTGAAGACGATCAGATAGCCGAATGGGTCGTTGTAATCCTTCGTGTATTGATAAACCTGGGCAAAGCCTGAGCGCAGGTACGAGATGCCCTTGCTCTTGCCGGGATCGAAAATCTTGACGTCGGCAACGAGTCGGTCGGTTCCTGTCTGCGCGGAAATCAGGTCGGCCTCGCCGGAGATCGACGTCGGCTCGATTGAGAAGTCCAGCCCCTGATCGTGCAGATAGGCGTAGAGGTCCAACGCCAGGTTCTTTTCGCCTTTCTGCGTGTCGGCTTCGAATTTCGCCCGCAAATCGTTTCGGCGGAACCACTCGACATGGTGCTTGTACTTCTGGAGCAGCCCGAGGACTGTGCGGCGGTCGTCAATCTGCTCGTCGATATAGTCGAACAGCGGTTCGATGAACAGGTCCGTGAAGCACTCCGCTGCCTCCTGGTGCTTCGAGCAGTTTCCGAATCGATGACCGAGGTCGATTTCAGTATCCCCGCCGCCGGCAACCGTGCGCTTTAACAGCGCGTAGCAAAGCGCGATGTGCTCGAGCTCGTTTTCTCCCGTCAGGAGATTCCCCGCAAACAGTTGCTCGCTGTCCTTCGCCGCCGTTGGAACGCGACGCTCAAGGTCGTCGAGGATGCCGCGCACTACAGGATTCTCAGCCAGAAAGATGAACGTTTGAACGACGATGCTGTGGAAGATCTGAAAGTCCGCGGTATTGATCCGCTTCAGGCGCTTTTGAAGCTTGTAGCGCAGGGTCTGGAGAACGCTCGTGTCCATGATCACCGTCC
>Ga0105248_10000834_pt1 | contig 34621 bp, 29 predicted proteins | sample KBSS34metaG_FD_81524 | JGI IMG/M metagenome (GOLD analysis project Ga0105248, IMG submission 81524) | Switchgrass rhizosphere microbial communities from Kellogg Biological Station, Michigan, USA - KBS S3-4 metaG | ecosystem: Host-associated > Plants > Roots > Rhizosphere > Soil | place...
GCTCAGGGACAACCCGCACCGAGGTGAACGATGAACCGATTCGAGAATCGCCGCCGCCTGCTCAAGGCGTCGGCGGCATTGACTGCCGTATCGCTGTTGCCGTCGTCGCCGCGCCTGCGGGCTGCGGCCACTGCAAACGAAGCGTCCAGCCTCTACCACAGGGCCATCGTGATCGACGGCAACCTGGTCCCGCCGATCGACCCGGATGCGGCGCTCGACAAGGCCACCGCGAAAGCGATCCGCACATCCGGCCTCACGGCGATCAAGGCGACGATCGGCGGCAGCGGCAACGACTATGCGACGACCACGCAGGACATCGCCGCCTTCGACAGCGCCATCGCGAAGAATCCCGATCTGCTCATGCAGATCCGCACGGTGGCCGATATTGCGGAAGCGAAACGCAGCGGAAAGCTCGGCATCATCTATTCGTTCGAAGGCGTCAACATGCTCGACGGCAAGCTTGAGCGCATCGCGGAGTTCAGCGCACGCGGTGTCCGCGTGATGCAGCTCAGCTACAACAAGCCGTCGCCGTTCGCCTCGGGCGTGCTGACGCCGCAGCCGTCGTCCGGCTTGACCGCGCTCGGCCGCGATGCGATCGCGCGCATGAATGCACTCGGCGTCAGCCTCGATCTCAGCCATGCCGACGAGAAATCCACGCTCGATGCGATCGCCGCGTCGAACAAGCCGGTGCTCGTCACTCACGCCGGCTGCGATGCGGTGTATTCGCATCCGCGCAACAAGAGCGATGCGGTGCTGCGCGCCGTCGCGGCGAAGGAGGGTGTCGTCGGCATCTACGAGCTCAGCTTCCTGGTCAAGAGCCCGGCACAGCCCAAGCTCGACGACTACATCGCGCACATGAAGCACGCGCTCGATGTCTGCGGCGAAGACCACGTCGGCATCGGCAGCGACGCGTTGATGATGCCGTTCGACACCTCGCGCGAGAGCATGGCGGCGTGGAACAAGGACATCGCCGAGCGCAAGGCCAGCGGCGTCGGCGCGCCGGGCGAAGGACCGCCGCCGTTTGTGATCGGACTGAATCGTCCCGACCGCTCCGCACTGATCGCCGCGGCCTTGTCCAAGCGCGGCTATTCCGATCGCGTCGTCGAGAAAGTGCTCGGCGCGAATTTCCAGCGCGTGTTCGAACAGACCTGGACGGCGTCTGCCTAGCCGTTCGTCAGCGCGAGCAGCGCGTCGGCATACCAGGCGCAGTTGAGGTCGAGGCGTTCGTCCTGCTCGGCGTCGCGGTTGTCGACGTCGAGCCGCGCCGCGTGCACGCCGAGCAGGATCCATGGCAGCTCGCCGCGGCCGCTGCCGCCGTCGGCGAGGCGCAGCACGACCGGCGCGCCGCTGGTGCCGCGATGCATGCGCGCGTCGGTGAGGAAATAGCCGTGACCCTGGAAGCGGATGCCGAACGCGGAGGCGATGACCGCCTGCCGCGCGACCGGCAGCCGATGGAACGTGTCGTGGAAGCCGAGCGGAAAGCCGACGATGGTGACGCGCGCGCCGACTTCGACGGCGTCGAGATCGACCAGCAGGTGATCCGGCGTGAACGCGTGCCGAAGCTGGGTGTGCGGCAAGGCGGCGCGGACCAGTTCGATCGCGACGACGTCGACGACGCCGGCATCGTCGCTGGCCTCGCGCCAGATCGGTGCGTCTTCGGCGTACAGCGGGATCGAGAACTGCACGGTGGCCGCGACGTTGTCCGGATCGGTATGGAGTTCGATCTCCAGGCGATCGGGCCGGTGACCGCTGGCCTCGTCGAGCACCACGTGCCGGTTGGTCACCAGGTACAGGCGCCCGTCGCGTTCGAAGAAGAAGCCGGTGGCGTTGGTCAAGCCTTGCTCGGCGGCGAAGGTCGAGATGCGCGCGACGGCGAGCAGCAGCGATTCGATCACGAAGGCGCCCCTTCGCGCGCTGCAGTTTGCGTCGCCAGCTCGCGCACGCGCGCCCGCGTCAGCGGGCCGAAGCGCAGGCGATCGAGCAGTTCGTCCAGGTCCGCGCCGAACGGGCGTCGGCGGTAGTCGGCTTCGGCAGCCGGTACCGGCGCATCCAGCGCGATGCCGGTCAGCGCACGCGACAGGCGTGCGAGCGCGGCATATTCGCGCAGCTTCATCGAGGCCGCGGCGGCGCCGCGCGTGCGCAGGAAGGCGACCTCGTCGGCGCGTTCGAGCAGCGCATCGAGCGTACCGAAATGATGCAGCAGGATCGCGGCGGTCTTCGCGCCGATGCCGGGCACGCCGGGAATGTTGTCGGTCGCATCGCCCGTCAGCGCCAGGTAGTCGGCCACCTGCGCCGGCAGCACGCCGAGGCGCGCCTTCACGCCGGCGCCGTCCCAGCGCAGATTGCGCGGCGGATCCCATTGTTCGTCGTGTTCGCCGATCAACTGGCCGAAGTCCTTGTCGGCCGAGACGATCACGCTGCGCAAACCGGCGCCGCGCAGCGTCGCCAGCGCGCTGCCGATCAGGTCGTCGGCTTCGTAGCGCGTGTCGGTCAGCACGGTCGCGCCGAGCGCCTGCGCGATCTGCCGGCAGCCGCCGAACTGGCGCATCAGGTCTTCCGGCGCCGGCGGGCGGTTCGCCTTGTAGTCGGCGTAGATCTCGTTGCGAAAGCACGTCGTCAGCGATTCGTCGAAGGCGACGGCCAGGTGCGTCGGGCGCGCGCGTTCGAGCAGGTCGAGCAGGAAGCGCGTGAAACCGTGCACCGCGTGCACCGGCGCGCCATCGGCATCGTAGACATCGGGAACCTGCGCGAACCACGCACGGCAGACGTAGAGACTGCCGTCGACCAGATGCGCGGTCTGCGTCACTGCCATTCCGAGTACAGGTCCGCGAGCGGCGCGCGCGTGTGCTCCGGCGCCGGGTCCTTCGGCGTGCCGATGTGCACGAACGCGACGATGTGCTCGTTCTCGGCCAGGCCGAGCAGAGCGGCGACGTCGCGATCGTAGGCGGCCCAGCCGGTCAGCCATTGCGCGCCGAAACCGAGCGCCTGCGCGCCGAGCAGCAGGTTGTAGGCGACGCAGCCGGCCGAGAGCAACTGCTCCTGCGCGGGCACCTTGTGATGCGTGTCCAGACGCGCGATCACCGTCACGATCAGCGGCGCTGCGTTGAAGCGCTCGCGATCCTTGGTGAGCACGGCGGGCGGCAGGTCCGCTTCCTTGCGTGCGTGCAGGTCGGCCATCGCGGCGCCGAGCCTGGCGCGCGCATCGCCGCGGATCGCGAGCAGGCGGAACGGTGTCAGGCGGCCGTGGTCAGGGACGCGGATGGCCGCGCCGAGCAGTTCGTCGAGCTGCGCCGCGTCGGGGCCGGGTTCGCCGAGCTGGCGCGACGGCACCGACAGGCGCTGGGTGAGGAAATCGATCGGCATGCGTGAACGAGTCGAGAGAGCGGATTTCGAGTCTAGCAGGCGTCGCGACGCCGCTGCGTTCAGTCCGGCAACGGCTCCGCGACGTGCGCGCTGCGCATCGCGGCGAGGACGCGCACGAGGCCGGCGCCGAGCGCGAACAGCCCGCCCACGGCCATCGCCGCATGCCAGCCGCCGGCGGCCCAGGCGTGGCTGGCGCACCACGCGCCGAGCGCGCCGCCGAGGAAGTAGATCGTCATGAAGAACGCGTTGATGCGGCTGCGCGCGTGCGGATCGAGCGCGAAGATACGTGCCTGGTTGGCGATCAGCGCGGCTTGTATGCCGAGGTCCATGACCAGGGTGCCGACGATGAGACCGGCGAGGCTGTGTGCGGAAACGTAGAACAGGCCGAACGAAAACACCACGGCGGCGATCGCCGCACCGAGCAGGGCGATCGGCCCCCGCCGGTCCGACCAGCGTCCGGCGAGCGGCGCCATCAGGGCGCCCGCGGCGCCGATCAGGCCGAACACGCCGGCGACGCGCGCGTCGAGGTGGAAGGCAGCGCTTTCGAGCAACGGCGTCAACGAAACCCAGAAGGCACTGAACGCGCCGAACAGCAGGCCGCCGCCGAGAGCGGCCTCGCGCAAGGTGCGATGGCGTGCCGCCTGCGCGAGCGTCGAACGCAGCAGGGCCACGTAGCTGCCCTGCGAATGTCCCTGCAGCGACGGCAACGCGCGCGCCAGTACGAGGCCCAGCAACGCGGCAGCGACGCCGCTGGCCGCGAACATCGCGCGCCAGCCGAATTGCGCGCCGACCAGTCCGGCGACGAAGCGCCCGCACAGGATGCCGAGCAGCACGCCGCTCACGACCGTGCCGACGGTGCTGCCGCGGTGCTGTTCGGGCGCGAGGTGCGCAACCAGGGGGATCACCTGCTGCACCAGCGTGGTGCTCATTCCGACAGCGAACGAGCATGCGGCAAGCCACGCGACGGACGGTGCGGCCGCGGTCGCGAACAAGGTCAGCGCGAGCGCCGCGGCGAGCGCGAGGATCACGCGCCGGCGATCGTAGCGGTCGCCCAGCGGTCCGAGCAGGAACAGGCCTGCCGCATAGCCGAGCTGGGTCGCGGTCGGCACGGCGGCGACGCCGGCGGCGTCGGTGGCGAAGCTGCGCGCGATCAGGCCGAGCATCGGCTGGTTGTAGTAGATGTTGGCGACCGCCGCGCCGCAGGTGAACGCCATCAGCAGCACGAAGCCGCGGCTCATCTGGAACGCGGGGGCGGATGCGGTCTGGGGTTTCATCGGGGTGGCGAACGGACGCGGAGGCGGGCGGGCTACCGAGTTGGGGACGGGCCGCGCGATTGAAACGCCGTCTCAATAAGATTTCATTGTTGGGTAATTGCGGATGGGCTTGCTAGGATGGTGGCAATCCAGCCAGGACGGGGAAGCAGATGCCGGTTGCCGTTGCGGTGGTGCGCGAAAATGTCGCGGGCGAACGCCGCGTCGCGTTGACGCCCGAAGTCGCCAAGAAGCTGAAATCGCGCGGCGCGCAGATCGTGCTCGAAGCCGGCGTCGGCGCGAGCGCGTACTTCGCCGATGCCTCCTATGCCGATGCCGAACTGTCGGCCGAAGCGCGCAGCGTGCTGGCGCGTGCCGATGTGTTGCTCAAGGTGCAGCCGCCGTCGCTCGACGAGATCGCGGCATTGAAGGAGGGGGCCGTGGTGATCGGCCACCTTCAGCCGCACCTTGCGCCGGAACGCACGAAGGCGCTGCGCGACCGCAAGATCACCGCGTTCGCGATGGAGCTCCTGCCGCGCACCACGCGCGCGCAGGCGATGGACGTGCTGTCCTCGCAGGCGGCCGTCTCCGGCTACAAGGCCGTGCTGATCGCGGCCGAAGCGGCCCCGAAATTCTTTCCGATGCTGACCACGGCCGCCGGAACGATCCGGCCGAGCAAGGTGCTCATCGTCGGCGCCGGCGTCGCCGGCCTGCAGGCCATCGCGACGGCGCGCCGCCTCGGTGCGCAGGTCGAAGGCTTCGACGTGCGTCCGGAAACCAAGGAACAGATCGAATCGCTCGGCGCCAAATTCCTCGACCTCGGCGTCAGCGCCGCCGGCAGCGGCGGCTATGCGCGCGAGCTGACGCAGGAAGAGCGCGACAAGCAACAGCAGGCGCTCGCCGATCATCTCAAGGGCATCGACGTGGTCGTGACGACGGCGGCCGTGCCGGGACGTCGCGCGCCGCGCATCATCAGCGCCGCGATGGTCGCCGGCATGAAGCCGGGGTCGGTCATCGTCGACATCGCCGCCGAGACCGGCGGCAACGTCGAGATCACCGAAGCGGGCAAGACGGTCGTCAGCGCCAACGGCGTCAGCGTGATCGGCACGACCAACCTGCCGGCCAGCGCACCGGTGCACGCGAGCGAGATGTACGCGCGCAATTTGTACAACTTCCTCGAGTTGAGCCTGAAGGACGGCGCGCTGACGCTGGATTGGACCGACGAGCTGATCGCCAAGACATGCATCACGCACGCCGGCGAGATCAAGCACGAGGCGACGAAGGCGCTGGTGGAAGGCTCCTGATTCGTCATTCCCGCGAAAGCGGGAATCCAAATGCTTTTGACGGCCGAAAATGGATTCCCGCTTTCGCGGGAATGACGACGACAAAGAAACTGCTCGGAGTAACGAAATGATCGACGGTTTTCTCGCGCTGTACATCTTCATGCTCGCCGCATTCACCGGCAAGGAAATCATCGGCCGCGTGCCGGTGATCCTGCACACGCCGCTGATGTCCGGTTCGAACTTCGTGCACGGCATCGTGCTGGTCGGCGCGATGGTCGCGCTGGCGCATGCGGAGTCGCCGCTGGCGATCGCGATCGGCTTCATCGGCGTCGTGCTCGGCGCCGGCAACGCGGCCGGCGGCTACGTCGTGACCGAACGCATGCTCGAGATGTTCAAGTCGAGCAAGGACAGCAACAAGTGACCCCGTAGGGGCGGCTGAGGCCGCTCCTGCCCGTTCCGATACAGCCGCTCCCACTCATCCAGCTACGTTCGGGAAGTATTGATGGATACGCAGACCCTGCTCGTCTATATCGCGAAGGCGTCCTACTTCCTCGCCGCGGTACTGTTCATCCTCGGCATCAAGCGCATGTCGTCGCCGGTGACCGCGCGCAAGGGCATCATGTGGGCCGGCGTCGGCATGGTGCTGGCGACGCTGGCGACCTTCGCGATCACCGGCGGTCAAAACCTCGTATGGATCGTCGCCGGCATCGCGATCGGCGTCATTCCGACATGGCTCTGGGGCAAGAAGGTCGCGATGACCGACATGCCGCAGATGGTGGCGCTGTTCAACGGCATGGGCGGCGGTTCGGCCGCGGCGATCGGCGCCGGCGAGCTGCTGAAGTTCACGCACGCAGGCGCGCTCGCGCCGCCGCTCGCGACGCTCGGGCTGGCGACGATCGGCGCGCTGATCGGGTCGATCTCGATGACCGGCTCGATCATCGCCTGGGCCAAGCTCGACGGCCGCATGGACAAGCGCTTCACGTTCGGCGGCCAGCAGGTCGTCAATTTCGCCGTGTTCGCTGCCGCGGTTCTCGCAGGCCTGGCGCTCGTGTTCTGGAAACTCGACGCGAGCCTGGTCGTCGTGTTCTTCCTGCTCGCGCTCGCCTTCGGCGTGCTGATGACGCTGCCGATCGGTGGCGCCGACATGCCGGTCGTGATCTCGCTGTACAACGCGTTCACCGGCCTTGCGGTCGCCTTCGAAGGCTACGCGATGGGCATCGAGGCGCTGATCGTCGCCGGCATGGTCGTCGGCGCGGCGGGCACGTTCCTCACCCAGCTGATGGCGAAGGCGATGAACCGGCCGATCAGCGGCGTGCTGTTCTCGAACTTCGGCGGCGGCGGCAGCGGCGAGGAGATCGCCGGTTCGCAGAAACCCATCGAGGCGGCCGATGCGGCGTCGCTGCTCTACATGGCCGAGAAAGTCATCATCGTGCCGGGCTACGGCATGGCCGTCGCACAGGCGCAGCACAAGATCTGGGAGCTCTCGCAGGCGCTGATCAAGGCCGGCAAGGACGTCAAGTTCGCGATCCATCCGGTCGCCGGCCGCATGCCGGGCCACATGAACGTGCTGCTCGCCGAAGCCGGCGTGCCGTACGATCTGATCGCCGACATGGACGACATCAATCCCGAGTTCAAGACCTGCGACGTCGCCATCGTGATCGGTGCGAACGACGTGGTGAATCCGGCCGCGAAGACCGACAAGTCCTCGCCGATCTTCGGCATGCCGATCCTCGACGTCGTCGATGCGCGCCAGGTCATCGTGATCAAGCGCGGCAAGGGCACGGGCTTCGCCGGCATCGAGAATGCGCTGTTCTACCAGGACAATACGCGCATGCTCTACGCCGACGGCAAGGAAGCGGCGAACAGCCTGATCGCCGAGCTCAAGGCGATCGAGGGCGGCGGCGGGCACTGAGTGCGTGCCTGGGGTGTTGGCAACGGCGCCGATCGCAGTGATTGTTCCCGAGGAGAAGGTGGCGTCGCCGGCGGCGCCCCGTGACGCTGCCGAACGGCTCGGCCATGTCGATGCATTGCGCGCGATCGCCGCGCTGCTCGTCGTGTGGATGCACGTTTCGGAAAAATATTTCCAGCTGAGCCCCGATACGCAAACCAGCCGTTGGGTCTACGACGCTGCGTCCTACGTGAACTTCGGGCGCGTCGGTGTCGCACTGTTCTTCGCGATCAGCGGCTTCGTGATCCCTTTCAGCGTGCGCGCAACGAGCCCGGCGCCGGTGCGGGAATTCCTTCTCAGGCGCCTGTTCCGCATCCTGCCGCTCTACTGGCTTTCGATACCGATTGGCGCCGTCACCTGCATCATGATTTGGGGCGCGCCGTTTCCACTGCGCTACATGCTGGTCGACATGACGCTGCTGCAATACTGGCTCGACCTTCCGTCGGCCATGGGGCTGTACTGGACGCTGGTCCTGGAGATGCTGTTCTACTTCTGCTGCGCAATCTTGTTGTTCGCGCGCAGCCTCGACAACTACCCGCGACTGGCCGTCATCGCGACCACGTTGATCCTTGCCCATCTGGGCGCCGTGCTCCTGATCCGTATCGGCTATCCAGGGCAGGTCTATCTCACGTCCCTGTGGTTCTTCCACCTGGGCATCATGTTCTGGGGATCGATGTTCCGCGCCTGGTACGACGGCCGAATGCAAAGCGTCTTCGCGATCGCCTGCACCTGGGGGCTGCTCGTAATCCTGCTCGTGATCTACCCTGCGTACTGCGCCTTCATGGTGAGATTTCCGGTCAGCTATTTTCTGCCTTACGCGCTCGCGATAGCCATCTTCGTGGCTGGCGCGACGCTGTTGAAGATCAGGTCCCGGGTTCTGGCGGGAATCGGCGAGATCAGCTATTCGGTCTATCTGGTGCATCCCGTCGTCTTCAATCTTCTGCTGTGGGCGCTGATGCGTACCGAAGTCACTTCGTTCTGGCGGACGCGGCATCTGGCGACCTACGTCGTCCTCAACATGGCGATCACTGTCGCACTGTCGGTCTTCACTTATCGCTGGGTGGAGCAGCCTGCGATCGCGATGGGACGATCGTTGTCGCGACGATGGTTCGGTGCGTCAGGGCCTGCTCGGGAGCCCGCACTGTGACCTGTCATGGAGGTCATCCCTCCGGCCGGCACGCGCCGTGTACGCGCGATCGCAGCTCGGGCGTTGCGCCGACGTGATGCCGGGAACGGAAGGTCCCGAATCGCTGCGCCGATTCGGGCAAGACATGGCAGGTACCGTAGTGGGTCTTGAGCTGCCATGAAGCGTGCGGTGTCGTCGCGCAGGTCGTGGGGCATGGCGATCATGACGTGTCTTGCCGTGGGGATGGCCGCTGACGCCGCCAGTGGTCCCCCTTCGGCGCCCGCCCCCGGTGCGCACGTCGAAGTGTTCAAGCAAAAGCGGCTATTGCAGGTCTATTCGGGAAAGAAAGTCGTCGCGACCTACCGCATCGGCCTCGGCTCGGACCCGGTGTCGCCGAAACGGCGCGAAGGCGATCGCGCGACGCCGGAAGGCCGTTATTTCATCTCGCACAAGAATCCGCGCAGCCAGTATTTCCTTTCGCTCGGCATCAGCTATCCGGGCGTCGACGACGCTACGCGCGGCTTGCGCGAGGGGCGGATCACGAAGGCCCAGTACACGGCGATCGTCGCCGCGAATCGCCAGCACTTGCCGCCGCCGGCGAACACGGCGCTCGGCGGCAACATCTTCGTGCACGGCCGCGGTTCGTCGACGGATTGGACCTGGGGCTGCGTCGCGCTCGACGATGCCGACATGCGCAAGCTCTACGACGCGATCGAAGTCGGCACGCCGATCACGATCCATCCCTGACGCGTTGCGCGCACGAGGCTTTTACCGATGTGACCAGGCGCGTTTCTTTGTGTCACGGCCGGTCACTGCAGCACGACGCGATTGAACCGAATGCTTCGCTGCCTGTCTGACGAGGTTCTTCAGCTGGGAGGGAATCATGCGCATCGCCGTCATATGCATCGCAGGGGTTTTTTTTGGAAGTGCGAGCGCTTCCGATCTTCCACGCATCTTCATGACCTCGGTCATCGGCAATGGAAATCTCTCGACCTGGCCGGACGCCCATGGTCTTTCCGGTCTCGCAGCGGCAGACGAAATCTGCCGGTCGCGTGCGGCAGCGGCGTCGATCGCGGAATCGGAAGACTACGTCGCATACCTGTCCGACGGGAGCGACGATGCGTATTGCCGTCTCCACGACGCGCACGGGCACCGGAGCGAACAATGCGGACAGGGCGCGTTGCCGACGGGTGCTGGACCGTGGTATCGCATCGATGATCTGGCTGCGATGGACGTTGCGGAGAATTCGCTGATTCCAGCGACATCCGGCGTCGGCGGCTACGTCCCGCGGGCCAACGTGTCGGACGAGTTCGGCAATCTCTTCGCCACATCTGAATCGCAAGGCGCCGAGGACTTCGCGTTCACCGGGAGCAGCCTCGACGGCTCGCTGGCAGATGCCGCGAGCACGTGCAGCGACTGGACGAGCAGCGACGCCGGTGACGGCAATACGGTGTCGCTCGCCACCTCGTATCGCGGCTACGGCGGGCTCGCTTCGGCAGCGTGGACGTGCGATCAATCCTTGAGGCTCGTCTGCCTCGAAAAAGGAGCGCACGGCCCCCCGCTGTCGAAGCGGAGACCGTCGAGTGCGCGCATGGCCTTCGTGACGTCGAGTACCGGCGCAGGTGATTTCTCGACGTGGCCCGACGGCGGAGGAGCAACTTCGGTCGACGCGGCCGACAAGGTCTGCCGTGCCCATGCCGCGCGTGCATCGTTGCCCCAACCCGAGACCTACAAGGCTTGGCTGTCCACGTCGATGCAGGGCGCGATCGATCGCTTCGTCTTCGATGGCCCTTGGTATCGCGTCGATGGCGTGCGCGTCGCTCAGTCGCTGGTGGACCTCGCGGACGGCGTCATCGAAGCGCCGATGCAGTTGGACGAAAATGCAGAACCGCTCGCTGCCGGGCAAGGGGCCTGGAGCGGCACGTTCTCGGACGGCAGCGCCACGTCGTTCACGTGTGCGGATTGGACCGCTTCGAACAACTCGAATTTCGGGTTTTTGGGCAGCAGCTTCGCATCGGACACGAACTGGAGCTACATCTCGTCGCTTCCATTCGCCTTCAGTTGCGAACAGGCGTTCCACGTGTACTGCTTCTCCGACAGCGATTCGATCTTCGAAGAAGGATTCGATCCGTAGGGCCTTGTGGACTGCGGTGAAGGTGGCGACGGCCCAGCATGCATTCCGTTGCGCGAAATGCGCAGAACATCGGCGGGGCATGGAGGCCGCAACCGCAGAGCCAGAACGCGTGGGCTGCTTCTGGAGGATGCGGCCCCGTCAGGGCCCATTTCCCATGTGGCCGCGCCGCGAGGACATCAGCATAGCGCCGGCCGCGGCGGCGACGGCGGCGAGCACCAGCACGCCGGAGCCGCCGCGAAGATTCGCGCGCGCGATGTCGATCGCCATCGCCGGATCGATCTGCACGAGCGCCGCGCGCATCGGCAGGCCGAGCATCGAGGCGACCTGTGCGACGGCCTGCAGGTAGAACGAATAAGCCGCCGCCAGCGCGACGCAGAACGCCGCGATCAGCGCGCCGGACCAGCGGCCGCCGTAGCCGTTGCCGCGCAGTTGCCAGACGATGCAGAGCGCGACGGCGAATGCGAACGCGGCGAGGTCGCCGCGGCTGTACAACGAAAGCAGGCACCAGATCGCGCCGCCGGCGAGCGCGCACATCAGCGCGATCGCGATGCCGAACCGGCGCGGCGGAGCAGAAGCGGAATCGGGGGGCATCGGGCGCGGCGCTCGTATTGCGCCGGACGCCGGCACGGGACGCGCGATGATAGCGGTGGCGTGAAGCTTGCGGAACGGCCGCGCGGTGCACGACGCGCCCGCCGCGAAGCGTTCAGCCGTCGCCGCCGAGGAAGCCGTTCAGTTCGGCGGACGGCATGGCGCGCTCGAGATAGTCGAAGCGTCCGTGCTGCCTGACTTCCCGTGCGGCTTCGGCGAGGCCCGCCATCGCCGCGCGATAGAGCGACGTGGCCAGGCTGATGCGCCGCACGCCGGCCGCTTCCAGTTCGGCCAGCGTGAACGAGCGACCGCGCATGCCGACCATGAAATTCACGGGTTTTGTCAACGCCGAGCAGACCGTGCGCACGGCGTCGAGGTCGGGCAGGCCCGGCGCGAACAGCACGTCGGCGCCGGCGCGCTCGAAGGCCTGCAGACGGCGGATCGTGTCGTCGAGGTCGGTGCGGCCGTGCAGGAAGTTTTCCGCACGCGCGGTCAGCGTGAACCGGAACGCAAGTCCGCGCGCGGCTTCCACGGCGGCGGCCACGCGCTCGGTCGCGTGCGCCTGCGAGTAGATCGGCTGCTGCGCGTCGCCGCTGGCGTCCTCGATCGAGCCGCCGACGAGGCCGGCTTGGGCGGCGAGGCGGATCGTTTCCTTCATCGTTTCCGGCGCGTCGCCGAAGCCGTTCTCCAGATCGGCCGAGACCGGCAGCGCCGTCGCGTCGACGATCGCGCGCGCCTGCGCCAGCGATTCCTCGCGCGTGATGGCGCCGTCGCGGCGTCCGAGCACGGCGGCTGCGGCGGCGCTGGAGGTCGCCAGCGCATCGAAGCCGAGGCCCGCCAGGATGCGCGCGGAACCGGCATCCCAGGCATTGGCGATCACGAACGCGCGCGGCTGCCGATGCAGGGCGGCGAAGCGATCCGCCTTGTCCGTCTGTTCCGTGCTCACGGTCGCTCCTCTTCGCCGGCGCAAGCGATGGGTTCGCCCGGCCGCAGCAGCCACGCCTGCGGATGATGGGTGAAGCCGACATGCGGGTAGTAGCGCTCCGCGGCCGGCGCGGCGAGCAGGATCAACGTCGCCTGCGGCGCAGCGCTCTGCGTGCGGCGCATCAGTTCCTGGCCGATGCCGCGGCGCTGATGCGACACGCGCACCGCCAGGTCCGAGAGGTACGTCGCGTAGCTGAAGTCGGTCAGTGCACGCGAAATGCCGACGAGCAGCTCGCCGTCCCACGCCGTCACGGTGAGATTCGCATTCGCAAGCATCGCGGCGAAACGCGCCTCGTCGTCGATCGGTCGGCGCTCGGCCAGCGTGGAAGCGCGGTAGAGTTCGCGCGCCTGTTCCAGCGCGGGCTTGATGTCGTCGCGATAGGCGATCATCGTTCGGCTCCGTTGCGGTCGAGCAAGGCGCGTACCGAAGGCGGCCAGCCCGCGCCGGCCGCGACGTTGTCTTCGGCTTGCGGCGTCTCGAACGCCGGCCGTATCGGCACGACACCTGCCCAATGCGGCAGCGCGAGATCGGCCGCATCGTCCTTGGCGCCGCCGGTGCGGATCTTCGCGCTGGCATCCTCGATCGAAAAGTGCAGCACGTGCGTCGCGGCCAGTTCGTTGCGGTCGGCGGCGCGCGACTCGGCGGCGCGGCCGGGAATCAGCGCATCGACGAAACGCGCGAGCGCGGCCGCCTTTGCGGCAGGATCGTCGACCAGGCGCGCACGGCCGAACGCGACGACCGAGCGGTAGTTCATCGAATGATGGAAATGCGAGCGCGCGAGCACGAGACCGTCGACGTGGGTGACGCTGACGCAGGCGGGAATGCCTGCGCCGACTTCGCGGATCAGCCGGCTCGCGATCGAGCCGTGCAGCACCAGCGCGTCGCCGTCGCGCGCATACAGCATAGGGATCACCACGGGCTGGATCGCGTCGGGCTGCGTGCCGGTGCAAAAACCAACGTGCGCGATCATGCCGGCGTCGAGGATCGCGTGGATCGTCGCGCGGTCGTAGTCGGCGCGCTGCTTGGTGCGCTGGACCTGGTGGCGGGGACGCTGCGTCATGAGGCCATGATGACGATGTATATTGGCACCCTGTAGTTCCAAATTTCATCGCACTGGCAGGGCCAATCATGTACCTCGACCTGGACGGGCAGGGCGCGCGCTACGCGCAGCTGATCCGCGCGCTGAAAGGCGCGATCCTCGACGGCCGCTTCGCCGCCGGTGCGCGGCTGCCGGCCAGCCGCGCGCTGGCGCGCGAGCTCGATCTTTCGCGCAACACGGTGCTGGCCGCCTACGAGCAGTTGCAGGCCGAAGGCTTCCTGCTCGGCCGCGTCGGTTCCGGCAGCTTCGTCGCCAACGTCGGCAGCGCGGCGCCGCAGCGTCGTACGACGAACACGCTGATCGCGCCGCTGTCCGCCTTCGCGCGGCGCGCGCTGTCCAATACCGACGGGCGCCGCATCCCGGGCCGGCAGCACCAGGACCTTCGCTACAACCTGCAGTACGGGCTGCCGCTGGCCAATCCGCTGCTGGCCGGCGTTTGGCGGCGCGAGGTCAGCCGCGCGGCCGAACATGCCGAGTTCGACTATCCGGACGCGCAAGGGTTGCCGGCGTTGCGCGAGCAGATCTGCGACTACCTCTCGCGCCGGCGCGGCGTGCCGGCGGCGCCGGAAGACGTGCTGATCGTGTCGGGCACGCAACAGGCCTTCTCGCTGGCTGCACGCGTGCTGCTCGAAGTCGGCGACAGCGTCGTGCTGGAAGATCCGCACTATCGCGGCGCGCGCCAGGCGTTCGCCGCGCACGGCGCGCACGCGCGCGGCTGCCGCGTCGACGCCGACGGCCTGGTGCCGGCGGCGCTGCCGGCCGGCGCGCGGCTGGCCGTGGTGACGCCGTCGCACCAGTTTCCGACTGGCGCCCTGCTGCCGCTGGCGCGCCGCGTCGAACTGCTGGACTGGGCCGCGACGCAGCGGGCGTGGCTGATCGAGGACGACTACGACGGCGAGTTCCGCTACGGCGGCCGTCCGCTCGCCGCATTGAAATCGCTCGATCGCGACGGCCGCGTGATCTACATCGGCAGCTTCTCCAAGGCGCTGTTTCCGGCGCTGCGCCTGGGCTACATGCTGTTGCCGCCGGCGCTGCGCGACGCGTTCGTCGCAGCGAAATGGCTGGAGGATCGAGGCTGCAACACGCTCGAGCAGTCCGCGCTCGCGCGCCTGATGCAGAGCGGCGGTTTCGAGCGCCACCTGCGCCGCGCCGCGATCGCGCTGCGCGCACGCCGCGCGGCGATGTTGAACGGCCTTAAGAAACATGCGCCCGGCGTCGTCGAGGTGGTCGATTCGAATGCCGGCATGCACCTGACCGCGTGGCTGACGCGCGCCAACCACGGCGATTGCGAGCGCCTCGTCGCGCACGCGCGCTCGCGTGGACTCGGCCTGTACACCGTCGCGCCGTACTGCCTCAAGCCGCCGCCACGGCCGGGCCTGCTGTTCGGGTACGCCGGCCTGCCGCCGGCCGATATCGAGGCGGCGATGAAACTGTTCGGACGCTGCCTGCGCGAAGCGGAGCTGCTGGCGGCCTGAAGCGTGGCCGGTCCGCGTGCGCGGACCTCGATGCGCAACGCGTTGCGGGAGTCCGGACGAGGCGAGTTATGCTTGGCCGAAGCCGTGCCCGACGACCGGCGGCTCGCTCGCGTCGCGATCCGCGCGGAGCGACCCTCCACAACGCAAGGGTTTCGATGAAAGCTTCCGCATTCCTGCTCCTGCTGTGCACGTTTGCCGCTCGAGCGGCGGCGCCGGATCCGGCCAAGACGCGCGCCTACATCGATCATGCCTGGGATACGCTGACGCGCTCGATGGACGACTGCAGCGCGCTCGTCGATGCGAAGGTGAAGACGCGGCCGGTGCTGTACTTGCCGGCCGATTTGGAAAGGCCAGCAGGACTCGACGCGATCGCCGAGCGCTGCCGCGTCGACGTGCACCGGCTTGCGCAGCCGATCAGGGCGCTCGGCGAAATCCCGCCTGCGCGCGTGCCGGTACAGGGGTTGCTGTATTTGCCGCATCCGTATGTCGTCCCCGGCGGCTTCTTCAACGAGATGTACGGCTGGGACAGCTATTTCATCGTGCTCGGCCTGCTCGCCGATCATCGTTTCGCGATGGCGCGCGGCATGGTCGAGAACCAGTTGTTCGAAGTCGCCTACTACGGCGGCGTGCTCAATGCCAACCGCAGCTACTACCTGACGCGTTCGCAGCCGCCGTTCCTGTCGCAGATGATCCGCGCCGTGCTCGACGACAAGAGCGGATTCGCCGACGCGGCCGCCGCCCGCACCTGGCTCGAACACGCCTATCCGCTGGCCGTGCGCGACCACGACATCTGGACGCGATCGGACCATCGCGCCGGCGACACCGGCCTGGCGCGCTATTTCGACTACGGCACCGGACCGGTGCCCGAGATGCAGGACAGCCGGTACCTGCGCGGTGCGATCCAATGGCTGCGAGCGCACCCCGAGCAGGATCCCGGCTATCTGCTCAAGGCGCCGCAGCAGCCGGATGCGAAAGAAGCCGAGGACCTGGCGCAAACGAGTTGCGACGTGCGCGCGTCGACGGTGTGCGCCGGCGCGTGGTTCGGCGGCTATCGGCTGACCGCCGACTTCTATCTCGGCGATCGCGCGATGCGCGAGTCGGGGTTCGACACGACGTTCCTGTTCGGCCCCTACGCGGGCAGCACGCATCACTACGCCACGGTCGGTCTCAACAGCCTGCTCTACCGCTACGAGCTCGACCTCGCCGACTTCGCGCAGCGCCTCGGACGCAGCGAAGACGCGCAGCGCTGGACCGCCGCCGCCGCCGCGCGGCGGGCGGCGATGGATCGCTATTTGTGGTGCGCCTCGTGCGGCATGTACTACGACTACGACTTCATCGCCGGCAAGCGTTCCGACTATGCGTTCATCACCGCGTTCTATCCGCTGTGGGCCGGCGCGGCCTCGCCCGAGCAGGCGGCCGCGATGCGCGGCCAGCTCGGCCAGTTCGAGCGCAAGGGCGGCCTCATGATGAGCACGCGCGAGAGCGGCGCTCAATGGGACGCACCGTTCGGCTGGGCGCCGACGAACTGGCTCGCGATCGCCGGACTCGACGCGGCTGGTTTCCACGACGATGCCAAGCGCATCGCCGCGAAATTCAACGGCACGATCGATCGTAGCCTGGCTGCCGACGGCACCATCCGCGAGAAATACAACATGGTCAGCGGCGACGCCAAGGTCGACGTCAAGGCCGGCTACACCACCAACGTGATCGGCTTCGGCTGGACCAACGGCGTCTACTTGAAGCTGCAGGAGCTGATGCAGCGCTGAGCGGACGAATCCCGATGCGCGCACAGGCCGGCGCCGGCACACAGGCGGCACGATCGGATCGCATTCGCGCGACGGATTTCGCGACGGACCACGGCGGACGGCGATGAGCGAGAAGAAGATCGGCTTCTGGACCTGCACCGCGCTCGTCGTCGGCAACACGATCGGCATGGGCATCTTCCTGCTGCCCGCTTCGCTGGCGCCGTACGGCTACAACGCGATGATCGGCTGGGCGATCACCGTGCTCGGCTGCGTCGCGCTGGCGATGGTGTTCGCCCGGCTCGCGCGCGAGCTGCCGCAGGCGGACGGTCCCTACGGCTACGTGCGCACGACGCTCGGCGACCTCGTCGCTTATCTTGCCTTGTGGTCGTACTGGGTATCGGTATGGATCACCAACGCGGCGCTCGCGACCGGCGTCGTCGGCTACGTCGTCGCGGTGTTTCCCGAGCTCGGCCGCGTGCAGCCGTCGTTGTTCGCGCTGGCGCTGCTGTGGACGTTCGTCGTGGTCAATCTGTTCGGCGTGCGCACCGGCGGCCGCGTGCAGGTCGCGACGACCGCGTTGAAACTGCTGCCGATGCTGGCCGTGGCGCTGCTCGGCGCCTGGATCTTGCTGACGTCGCCGGCGACGTACGTGGCGCATCTGCCGACGCGTGCGGTGACGCTCGGCGATGCGATGGCGGCGTCGACGATCGCGTTGTTCGCGATGCTCGGTATCGAATCGGCGACGGTGCCGGCGACGCAGGTCGAACATCCCGGTCGCACGATTCCACGCGCGACGATGGCTGGCACCTTGCTGACGGCGGCGATCTACATCGTCGTTTCCACCGTGCCGCTGCTGCTGATCCCGAGCCAGGAGCTGGCCGAAGCGAGCGCGCCGTTCGCGCTGCTGGTCGACCGCTTCGCCGGTGCCGGCGCCGGCCGCTGGCTGGCCTTGTTCGTGGTGGTCAGCGGGCTCGGCGCCCTGAATGGCTGGACGCTCCTGCTCGGCGAGTTGACCCGCACGATGGCCGCCAATGGCGTGCTGCCCGGCGTGCTCGCACGCGGCAACCGCCGCGGTGCGCCGTCCGCCGCGCTGATCGTGACCGGCCTGCTCGCCAGCGCGATGGTGTGGATGAGCTACAGCAAGTCGCTGGTCGACGGCTTCACGTTCCTGAGCAAGGTCGTGACGGCCGCGAACCTCCCGCTGTACCTGTGCTGCGCGGTGGCGCTCGGGGTCGTGGCGAAACGTCGCGGCGGCGCCGGGTTCTACGCCCTGCTGCTGATCGCCGCCCTCGGCGCAGGCTACGTCGTCTTCGCCTTCATCGGCCTCGGCGAGGAGCCTTTCGTGCTCGCGCTACTGCTGGCCGCGGCCGGTCTGCCGCTCTACCTGGCGATGCACGCACGGCGAATCCTGGCCCGATGGGCCGCGTCGCGTGGCCGCGCGACGCCGCATTCGCCGCCGCCGTCTCGCTGAGCAGGCGCGTTGCCACGCCGGATTCCACCGGGTGCGGCGCCCGGCGGTCGGTTGAACTCGCCGCGCCGACCCCGATATGCAGAAGACGAAACCGTGTCGGTGCCCAGGCTCGACCCGGCATAATGCGCGATTGCCGCCCCGACTTTCCGAAGACCGTCCGCGATGGGCTACAGCCAGACTTCCGAACCGATCCGCCTCGAACGCGACTGTGCCGCCGTGATGGTGCCGCAGGGCGACTCCGTGACCTTGCCGGCGGGGCAGGTCGGCTACATCACCCAGGCGCTCGGCGGCAGCTTCACGGTCTACGTGGACGGCAACCTGTTCCGCATCCGCGGCGCCGATGCCGACGCGCTCGGCAAGGAGCCGCCGGCGGCACTGGAACTGCCCGACGACGCCGACGATGCGGACGTCGAAAAGCTCGTTTGGCAGCAGCTGCGCACGTGCTTCGATCCGGAGATTCCGATCAACATCGTCGAACTGGGTCTGGTCTACGACTGCGACGTCGAGCGCCTCGACGACGGCCGCCGCAAGGTCAGCGTGCGCATGACCCTGACCGCGCCCGGCTGCGGCATGGGCGACATCCTCGTCGACGACGTGCGCACCAAGCTCGAGATGATCCCGACGGTTGCCGAGGCCGATGTCGACCTCGTGTTCGACCCGCCGTGGAACCAGACGATGATGTCCGAGGCCGCCCGTCTCGAAACCGGCATGATGTATTGATCTTGCTGCGCGACAGAAGATTGAAACACGGAGCACACGGAGAAGACTTCTAGAAAGAGCTTTTTCTCCGTGTGCTCCGTGTGCTCCGTGTTTCAGGCTTCGCTTTCATTCCAGTCGATGACCACCAGCAACCCGTGCGCGAGTGGTCGTTTGCGGCAGCCGTTTCGTTTTAGGATGCGCGCAGCGGGAGGCCTGCCATGAAACGTCGTCTGTACCTGATCGCGCTGGTGCTTTTCATCGTCTGCTTTCTCTACGACCTCGTCGTCTGGGGTGCGCTGCCGGCCGTGCCCGACGTCGGCGCGGGGATCGTCGACTCGGCTCAGCGCGAAGCGCCGCTGGCGTCGACTTATATCGCGCTCGGCAGCCGCATCGACAACGCCCTGCCGTCGCTGCAGGCCTTCGGCGTTTCCCGTCTGACCGCGGCATTCAGCGACGGCTTCGCGCGCATCGCCGAGGACCCGGACGTCGCCATGGACCTGATCTTCAATACCACCTGGAACAGCGAACATCGCTGGATGAAGATCATGTACTGGGCGCCGCCGCTGCTGTTGCTGCTCACGTTGCTGCTGTATTCGCGCCGGCCCAAGCAGGTCCACGCGATCGGGCGGCGTTGACCGCCGCATCTGCTGGGTTGCAGCAGCGGAATCTGCTCGCCGCGCACGCCGCGGCGCCGCGCGATTCGCTGGGGGTGCGCACGCGAGATGCGGCATTGCCGCAAATCCGTTCACAAACTTCTTCACAAATGTGATCGATATCAGCGGCTTATCCGTGTCGTAGTTCCTTGCGACGCGGCGACAGCCAGTGCTAGGTTCGGGGGGTCGCCACCCGACGGGTGCGACCGGTGCCCGCGGTTCCGGCTGGGGAAAACAATCGGGACCTTCGCAGAGAGACGTGCGTCCGCCAGGACTGGACGCGCAGGGATGCGGCCGAGGGTGCAAGGGAAGCACACACGGCTGCCACGCACGAACGTGGCGATCCTTCTACTCTGACTGGGGATACATCGTGAAAAGAGTCTCGCAAACGCGTTTGCGGCGTACCGCATTGGCGGTCGCCGTGCTTGCCTGTTCCGGCATCGGTTCCTCCCTCGGCGCCATGACGGTCACGCAGTCCGACCTGCACAACTATGCCGACCGCGCGAACTTCACCGCGGCCACCGACCAGATCCTCTACACGCGCTACATCGTCACTTATCACGCGGCCAGCGCCGAACGCGCGCAGCAAGCGGTCAAGCAGCAGGACCTCGATCGCGTCGCTGCCCTCACCGGTCTCAACGTGACCCATTCGCGCGTGCTCTCGACGGGCGCCGATCTGGTCGAAGTCAGCGGCGATCGCACGCGCTTCGCGTCCTACGCGGACGTCGCGCGCCAAGTGCTCGTCGCGTTCGCGCAGAACCCGGCGGTGGAATACGTCGAGCCCGACCGGCGCATGCACGCGGTGCTGACGCCGAACGACACCAACTTCGCCAGCCAGTGGGACCTGACCGACACCACCGGTGGCGTGCGCATGCCCGCGGCGTGGGACATCGCGACGGGCGCCGGCATCAAGGTCGCCGTGATCGACACCGGCATCACGCCGCACAGCGACCTCACCGGCCAGACCGTCGGCGGCTACGACTTCATCAGCGACTCCGCCGCCGCGCGCGACGGCAACGGGCGTGATTCGAACCCGAACGACGAAGGCGACTGGTACGGCAACAACGAGTGCGGCGTCGGCTATCCGGCGTCCAATTCGAGCTGGCACGGCACGCATGTCACCGGCACGGTGGCCGCGTTGACGAACAACGCCAAGGGCGTCGCCAGCATGGCCTACGGCGCCAAGGTCGTGCCGGTGCGCGTGCTCGGTAAATGCGGCGGCTCGGTATCCGACATCGTCGACGCGATCGTATGGGCCTCCGGCGGCACGGTCAGCGGCGTTCCGGCCAACGCCAATCCCGCCAAGGTGCTCAGCCTCAGCCTCGGTGGCGGCGGCGCCTGCGGTTCGTTCCAGGCGGCGATCAATACCGCACGCGCGAACGGCTCGGTGTTCGTGGTCGCGGCAGGCAACGAAAACTCGAACGTGTCGACGTCGTCGCCGGCCAACTGCACCGGCGTGATCTCGGTCGCGGCGACGACCAAAGCCGGCTCGCGCGCCTCGTATTCGAACTACGGCTCGACGATCGTGGTTTCGGCACCGGGCGGCGACGGCAGCGGCGGCAGCGGCGACATCCTGTCGACATTGAACTCCGGCACCACGACGCAAGGCAGCGAGACCTACGCGTACTACGCCGGCACCTCGATGGCGACGCCGCACGTGTCGGCCCTCGCGGCGGCGATCTTCTCGCTGAATCCTTCGCTGACGCCGGACCAGGTGAAGAACTACATCACTGCGAACGCGCGCGCGCTGCCGGGCAGCTGCTCGGGCGGTTGCGGCGCGGGCATCATCAACGCGCAGGCGACGCTGCAGGCGGTCTCGGGCGGTGGCGGCAACGTCGCGCCGGTGGCGAACTTCAGCTTCACCACCAGCGGCCTCGTCGCGACGTTCGCCGACAGCTCGACCGACAGCGACGGCACGATCAGTTCGCGCGCGTGGACGTTCGGCGACGGCGGCACGTCGACGGCGGCGAACCCGAGCCACACCTACGCCGCGGCAGGCACCTACAGCGTCGCGCTGACGGTGACCGACAACGGCGGTGCGACCAACACCAAGACCCAGTCGGTGACGGTCAGCGGTGGCGGTGGAGGCGGCAACGTGCTGCAGAACGGCGTCACCGTCAGCGGCCTCGCGGCGACGACCGGCAACACGCTGACCTACACGATCGTGGTTCCCGCCGGCGCGAGCAACTTGAAGTTCGTCAGCGCAGGCGGCAGCGGCGACGCCGACATGTACGTGAAGTTCGGTTCGGCGCCGACCACGTCGAGCTACGACTGCCGCCCGTACCTGTCCGGCAACAACGAGACCTGCACGATCGCGGCGCCGCAGGCCGGCACCTGGTACGTCAGCCTGCGCGCGTACGCGAGCTTCAGCGGCGTCAGCCTGACCGGCAGCTACACGGCCGGCGGCGGCGGAGGCGGCACCACGCTCAGCAACGGCGTCGCGGTGAGCGGCCTGACGGCGACGAGCGGCAACTGGACGTCGACGTACACGCTGGTCGTGCCGGCAGGCGCGACCAACCTCACGTTCGTCACGTCCGGCGGCAGCGGCGATGGCGACCTGTACGTGCGGCGCGGCTCGGAACCGACCACGACGGCCTACGACTGCCGCCCGTACACGAGCGGCAACAACGAGACGTGCACGTTCGCGGCACCGACGGCCGGGACGTACTACGTGCGCATGCGCGCGTACTCGACGTTCTCGGGCGTCACGCTGACGCCGCACTACACGCCGTAAGGATCGGATGATCGATCAAGGACGATGACGCAACGCGGCGGCCGCAAGACGGTCGCCGCGTTTTTTCAACGCGCCGCGACTTCGCGAAACAGCTGCAGCAGGCTGGCGGTGTCGCGTGCGCCGTCGTAGCGGCGGCCATTGAGGAACAGACAGGGCGTGCCGTTGACGCCGTTGCGCACGCCGAAGCGGAAATCCTTCTGCACGCGTGCAGCGAACTCGCCGTTCACGGCCGATTCGATCAGCGCTTCGTCGAAGCCGAGCTGCTTCGCGTAGCCGATCAGGCTGCGCTGGTCGAGCGCCTGCTGGTTTTCGTAGAGCAGGTCGTGCATTTCCCAGAAGCGTCCGATCGTCGCTGCGGCTTCGGAGAATTCGGCCGCGAGCTCCGCATGCGGATGCGCCTGGCGCAGCGGGAAGTGGCGGAACGCGAAACACAGCGCGTCGCCCATCGCCTGCTGCGCGGCCTTGATCTCGGGGTATTCCTTGCCGCAGTAGGGGCATTCGAAATCCCCGTATTCGATCAGTACGAGGCCGGCGTCGCGCGGGCCTTGCACGTGGTCGTCGGCGTCGAGCGCGATCAGGCGGCTCATGGCGTCTTCCCGGCCTTCCCCGGCAAGCGATCGAGCGCATCGAGGATGCCGTCCGCGCCGGGGTTGATGCCGATCGGCGAGACGTAGCTCCAGCGCACGACGCCTTCTTCGTCGATCACGAACAGCGCGCGTTCGCTGACGCCTTCGCTCGCCAGGTAGACGCCGTAGCGGCGAGAGACCTCGCCCTTCGGCTCGAAATCCGCGAGCAGGGGAAAGCGCAGCTTGCGGTCCTTCGAGAACGCGGCGTGACACCACGCGCCGTCGACCGAGATGCCGACGATCTGCGCGTCGTATTGCTCGAACTCGGAGAGCAGTTCGTTGTAGAGACCGATCTGGTCGCCGCAGACCGGGCTCCAGTCGGCCGGATAGAACACCAGCACGACGGGCCTGCCGCGCAGCTGCGCGAGCGACAGGCTCTCATCCGGCGTCGCCTGCAAGTTGAAATCCGGGGCGGGCTGGCCGACCGCGGGCATCGCTGCGGAAGGGGTCGACATGATCGCGCTCCGTCGTGGCATCCGATGTTGCGAACGCCGCCGTCCCGGCAGGAGCCGGGACGGCGGCGGTGCATCGAGCAGGACGCTCAGTGACCGGTCGGGTCGCCGTGACGGCTGGCTTCGAACAGGAACCACGTGCGGCGTTCGGTCTCGTCGATCCAGTTCTCGATCAGGCTGGCGGTGGCGATGTCGCGATGCTCGTCGACGACGTCGTGCACTTCGCGCAGGCGCGCGGCGAGCATCTTGTTGTCCTCGCGCAGCTCGGCCAGCATGTCGAGCGGATCGACGTAGTCGGCATCGTTGTCCTTGATGCGCTGGATGCGCGCGATGTGGCCGATCGAACGCAGCGTCGTGCCGCCGACCTTGCGGATGCGCTCGGCGATCGGATCGGCCATCGCATAGATCTGGTCGGACTGTTCGTCGAGCAGCAGGTGGTAGTCGCGGAAATGCGGCCCGCTCATGTGCCAGTGGAAATTCTTCGTCTTGAGGTAAAGCGCGAACACGTCGGCGAGGATTCCGTTCATGCCCCCGGCGATGTCCTTCGACGCCTTCGGCGCGAGGTCGGAAGGCGTGACGAGCGGTGCTCCGCGCCGGCGCTTGAGTTCTTCTTTCCGGTCGTCTTTCTTGGCGATGTTCTTCTTGGCCATGTTGGCGGTTCCTCGTCGGTTGAAGTCGAGATGTGCGGCTTTGTTTCGAATGCCGCGGCGGTTCGTCGCGCGGGTGTCATGGGGTCGGCATTGCGTCCACGCCGATACTATCGCGTCGTTGCGTCGATTGCTGGAGGGAGGACGGAATGGGTCGCTCGACGCGTCGAAAACGGCGCAGGGGATTCCCGCTTCAGCGGGAATGACGCCAAGAGAGAATTCAGGTCCCGTCTGGCATTTCGGCGCGCTTCCAATGGAGCGGGCAGGGCATCGTTCGCGGCTGCGAATGCCAATGCCCCTCGGACGTCATGCCCGCGGACGCGGGCATCCATTCAAAGCTTTCATTGGTTCCGGGCGCATCGGCGCAAGTCGATGCGTCGTGGGTCAGCGGCCACAGGTTCGACTTTCGTCGATGGTGCTTGTAGGCGGTGCCGGCGCGGCCGAATATGTCGAAGAGACAGGCCTTCCAACCCATTCGACAGGCGCCTTCCCGCGGCTCGCCGGGAAGGCGAGTCGCCCTTCCAGAACTAACAGGAATTTGACAATGTCCACTTCTCCCAATGTCAGCGCCTCCGGCCAGTTCAAGATCGGCGGCGACCTCGCGATCAATCGCCTCGGGTTCGGCGCGATGCGCATCACCGGAAAGGGGATCTGGGGCGATCCGCCCGATCCTGCCGCGGCGCGCGCGACCTTGAAGCGCGTTCCCGAACTCGGCATCAACCTCATCGACACCGCCGACAGCTACGGGCCGTACGTCAGCGAGGACCTCATCCGCGAAGTCCTGCACCCTTACAAGAACGTCGTCGTCGCGACCAAGGCGGGACTCACTCGCCAGGGGCCGGACATCTGGCTGCCGCTCGGCCGGCCGGAGTACTTGCGCCAGTGCACGTTGATGAGCCTGCGCCGGCTCGGCCAGGAACGCATCGACTTGTGGCAGCTGCACCGCATCGATCCGAAGGTGCCGCGCGACGAGCAGTTCGAGGCGATCGCCTCGATGCAGAAGGAAGGCCTGATCCGCCATGTGGGCTTGAGCGAAGTCAACGTCGAGGAGATCGAGGCCGCGCGCAAATACTTCACCGTCGCGACGGTGCAGAACCTCTACAATCTCGCCAACCGGCAGAGCGAGAAAGTGCTCGACTATTGCGATCGGCACGGCATCGGTTTCATCCCGTGGTTTCCGCTCGCCGCCGGCGAACTGACCGGCCCGGGTTCGGTGATCGCCGGCGTCGCCGCGCGCCACAAGGCGAGCAATGGCCAGGTCGCGCTCGCGTGGCTGCTCAAGCGCTCGAAAGTGATGCTGCCGATTCCCGGCACGGGCAGCGTCCATCACCTCGAGGAAAACGCGGCCGCCGCGACGATCCAGCTGTCCGACGCGGATTTCGATGCGCTCGACAAGCAGGGTGCGCACGCCGCGTCCTGATCGCGAACCATCGCTCGAAACTGTCGACGCCGCGCTGCACGCGGCGTCGTTTTCGAACAGATGCAGCCGCTGCACTGCAGCGTTGTCTATACGATTCACCGCGCACGAACACGCATTCGTCCGCGCGTGTTCATCTTCCCGCAATAAATGCAACGTACTCGACAGTTCCGGCCGCGACTTTCGGTTTGTAAGGTTCGCGTAAGGAACTCGATGCTATAGCCCGCAAGCGGGTTGCCGATAGGGAATCTTGATACACGGTCGCACTCACGACGGTTCGCTGCGTGGGCTGCCGGTAGCGCACGTCGTCACGCGACGCTGCGTCACTCGTGTTTGCGGACGGGGCACTCGCCGAGACATCGCAACAATCCTTGCCACTTGGAGGTAACGCGACCACGCACCCACGCGTACATCGTCGGCGAAACGGCATCAGACCGCGACCGCACGGCGTACGCACAACCTAAATCAGCATATTGAGGGAGTCAGTAATGCTTAGATCAAGACAGATCCTGCGCAGTGCGGCATTGTCCGCGGCCGTCGTCGTCGCCATCGGTGCCGTCACGGCACAAGCGACCAGTGCGGTGAACGCTGCGCCAGCAACGAACGGACGCAGTTCCGTATCGAGCGTCGATACGACGATCGCGAAGGTCACTCCGAGCATCGAGCTTCGTCAGGGCGAGAGCGTCGCCGGCGTCGTGTCGCAGACGGAGCCGGTGCACATCGAAGTCGCCTTGAGCCTGCGCAATCGCGCGCAGCTCGACAGTCTCATCCAAGCCAACCGCAGCGCCGCACCGGGCCAGGCCCGTGCCCCGCTCACTTCCGAAGAGTTCGCCGCGCAGTACTCGCCGACGCAGGAAAGCGCGCAGGCGGTGGTCAACTTCCTGTCGAAGTCCGGCTTCACGAACGTCTCGGTCGCCGGAAACCGCCTGCTGGTTTCCGCTGACGGCACCGCGGCCGTCGCCCAGTCGGCGTTCCACACCACGCTGGAGCGCGTGACGACGGCCGACGGCCGCGAAGCGTTCGCCAACACCTCGCCGGCCTATGTGCCGGTTTCGCTGCAGGGTACGGTTCTGGCCGTGCTCGGCCTGCAGACCGTGCATCAGGGACACACGATGCATGCGCAGGTTCCGGACGCGGTGACCGGCCACAACCCGCTGGAATGGTCGTCGATCTACGGCGGCACGGGCGTCGCGACCGGCGCCGGCGTCACCGTCGGCATCATCACGCAGGGCAAGGTCACGCAGTCGATCACCGACTTCGCCACGTTCATCTCGCAGAACGGCCTCGCTTCGGTGCCGATCCAGACGGTCACCGTCGGTTCGACCAGCACCGACGCCAGCGGCGTCGCCGAGTGGGACATCGACAGTCAGGATGCGCTCGGCATGGCCGGTGGCCAGCTCAGCAAGATCATCTTCTACAACATCCCGACGCTGTCGACCGCCAACCTCGTTGCCGGCTTCAACAAGGCCGTCACCGACAACGTGACCAAGATCATCAACGTGTCGATCGGCGGTTGCGAGACCAGTGCGATGGACGGCTCGGCCGCAGCCGGCGATTCCGTGTTCGCCCAGGCCGTCGCGCAGGGTCAGACGTTCTCGATCTCGACCGGTGACAGCGGCGCCGACGAATGCGGCGACGGCGGCACCACGCCGAGCTGGCCGGCCAACTCGCAGTACGTGATGGCGATCTCCGGCACGACGCTGAATGCCTCGACCACCACGTGGACGAGCGAAGTCGTGTGGAACACGCTGGCCGCCGGCAACGGTGCGACCGGCGGCAGCCAGAGTACGTACGAGCCGAAGCCGAGCTGGCAGACGCTGTGGTCCGGTCCGCGTCGCGGCGTTGCCGACGTCGCGTTCTCGGGCGATCCGAACAGCGGTGCGAAGATCGTGCTCAACGGCGGTTCCGCGCAGTACGGCGGCACCAGCCTCGCGGCCCCGATCTTCGCCGGCCTGTGGGCGCGCGTGATCGCGGTGAAGGGCACCAACGTCGGCTTCGCCGGACCGCTGGTGTACCAGCTGCCGGCAGGCGATTTTCATGACGTGACCTCGGGCAACAACGACGGCTCGACCGCCGGCCCTGGCTACGACCTGGCCACCGGCCGCGGCAGCATCATCCTGAGCAGTGCCATCACGCACATCGGTGGCGGCAGCGGCGGCAACGTTCCGCCGGTCGCGAACTTCACGTTCACGACGAGCGGCCTGGCTGCGACGTTCACCGACAGCTCGACCGACAGCGACGGCACGATCAGCTCGCGCGCGTGGAACTTCGGCGACAGCGGCACGTCGACGGCGACCAATCCGAGCCACACCTATGCGAGCGCGGGTACCTACACCGTGTCGCTGACGGTCACCGACAACGGCGGTGCGACCAACACGAAGACGCAGTCGGTCACGGTCAGCAGCGGTGGCGGCGGCGGTTCGACGCAGTTGCTCGCCAACACCGGTTTCGAGAGCGGCACGACGCCGTGGACCGGCACGACGGCCGACATCTGCACGACCAGCTGCGGCAGCGAATCGCCGCATGCCGGCACGCACTTCGTGTGGCTCGACGGCTACGGCACGACGCACTCGGAGAACATCGCCCAGCAGGTCACGATCCCGGCCGGCAACACCTCGGCGACGCTGCAGTACTACCTGCACATCGACACGGCCGAGACGACGACGACGACCGCGTACGACACGCTGAAGGTGCAGGTGCTGAACACCTCCGGCACCGTGCTGGCGACGCTGTCGACGTACTCGAACCTCAACAAGAACACGGGTTACGCCGTGCACACGAACAGCCTGGCGCCGTACATCGGCCAGACCGTCGTGATCAAGTTCTTGGGAGCCGAGGACTCGTCGCTGCAGACCTCGTTCGTCATCGACGACGTCACCTTGACGGTGTCGCCGTAACGGCGAAGCAAGAAACAGGCGCGGCTGGTTGATCCAGCCGCGCCGATGAGTCGAACACGAGGGCCGCGCGATGCGGCCCTCGTTTTTTTTGCTACGGCAGCTCGAATCCGTCAGCGAAGATGCGGTCGCTGGCCGACGTCGCGAGGAAGCTGCCCTTGTAGGTCGACAGCAGCACCTGCGTCGCGCCCTGGTTGGCGGCGGCGACGATCTCGGTCGGCACGCCGGCAGCGGCGAGCCCGTCCGCATACGGCGCGAATGTCGCGCCGCCGTCGGTCGAACGCATCACGTAGTTCGAGTTGTCGCCGCGCGCCAGATACAGCGTGGATGCATCGGACGGATCGCAGGCGATGCCGATGTCGAGGCTCGAATCGGCGAAGCCCGGCGTCCAGCTGGCGCCGCCGTCGTCGCTGAGGAACACGCCGCCGGTGGTGGTCGTCGTCGCGGCCGAAAGGAACAGCATGTGCGTGCTGCCAGTCGCCTGGCACAGCTTCGGAATGCGCGCGAACGTCGGCAGTCCTGTGTTCGAATCGTTCCAGGTCGTGCCGCCGTCGGTCGAGAGCAGCACGCCGCCGGCCTGGTCGGGGTTCTGGCCGTCGTACACGGCCACGACCTTTTGGTCGGTGCCGTCGGCGACGATCTGCAGGTCGTAGACTTTCTGCGAATACGAACCGCCGCTGTCGCCGTCGTAGACCTTGGTCCAGGTCGCACCCGCATCGGTCGAGCGCCACACCGTGTCGCCGAAGCCGGGCACGCCGAAGTCGGCGCCGCCGAGGAAGATCAGGTTCGGATCGTTCGCGCTGAAGCGCATCGTGTCGAGATCCGATTCGAAATACGGTCCCTGGTCCGGACCGAGATTCGTCCAGCTCGCATCCGCATTGCGCTTGTACAGGCCTTCCTGCGCGATCGTGGTCGGACCGTCGGAGATCGCGTACAGCGTGCCGTCGGCGGCGAAGCCGACCTTGCTGTAGCGCGTCGGCGGCAGTTGCGGCTGCATCGTCCACGTCGCGCCGCCGTCGATCGAATCGAACACGCCGCCGCTGTTGAGGCCCTGGAACGCGACGGCGATCTCGTCGGCGTTCACCGGGTTCGACGCGATCGAATAGAGCGCGAGTTCGGAAATGCCGTGCGACGACTGAGCGAAGGTTTCGCCGGTGTCGGTCGACTTGAACACTGCCAGCGACGTGGCGCCGAGCAGCGCCTGCGTGGCGTCGCCGGCGACGAAGCGCGCCGAGTTCACCGACAGCGCCGCGGTGCCGGCGACCGCAATCTCCCACGTCGCGCCGCCGTCCGTACTGCGGTTGAGGCCGGCGCCGCCGGTCGCGGCGAGGATCGTCTGCGGATCGCTCGGATCGACCGCGATCGCGTTGACGACCAGCAAGGGCCACGTTGCGTCGTGCAGCGGCGTCCAGGTCTGGCCGAGATCGTCGGAGGCGAACAGGCCCATCGACTGCGAGCCGATCAGCAGGCCGCCGCCGACCAGCAGGCGGGAGCCGGCGAACGTCGCCGCATAGATCGTCGAGTCGTCCGGCAGCCCGGTCGAGATGTTGCTCCAGGTGCCGCCGCCGTCGCTGCTCAGCCACACTTCGCCGCCGCCGAAGTCGCCGCGGAATCCTGCGACGACCGTATTCGAGTCGCCCGGATCGATCGCGATCACGCTGCAGTTCTGCGATGCCGTGTGATCGGGCGGCGTCACGTCCTGCCACGTCGCGCCGGCATCGGCCGAGTGCATCACGGTGACGGTCTGTTGGCCGATCGCCGCGCTGTTGCATGCCCACACGCTGGCATCGTCGGCCGGATCGACCGTGACATTCAGCACCGCGTCGTTGAGGCCGAGGCCGAGTTCGATGCGGCTCCAGCTGGCGCCGTCGTCGCCGCTGGTCCACAGGCTGTCCTGCGTCGCGGCGTACGCCGTTCCGTTTCCGGCGAAGGCGATGTGGAACACGCTGAGCCCTGCCAGATCGGTCACTTCGCTCCAGCTCGCGCCGCTGTCGGCGGAGCGGTACAGCGTGCCGCCATACGAGCCGTTCGGCGCGATACCGGCCAGCACGACCGCCGGCGCCGTCGGCGACGCGGCGACATCGGCGGCATCGCCGCCGGCGGGCCCGAGACTGGTCCACTGGCTGCCGCCGCCGGCAGGGTGCACGGGCGTGGCGGAGAACGTGCCGGGCGCTGCGACGCGGCGGCCGTATTCGTCGCTGGTCGCAGTCGCAGCGGCGAGGGCCGCCGCTCCGGCCGGATGTGCGGCATAGGTCGCGGCGCCGGCATCGGTGCCGAGCAGCAGACCCAGGGCAATAAGCAGCGAAGCACTTCGAGGTTCGGTCATTGCGCAATCTCCACGGATGAATGCGAGCGGATCGGAACCGGGGGCCGCCGCGCGGCCGTTCTCGAGGATCCGGCGCGCCCGGCGTGACCGCATCGGGTGTCCGACCATGACGCGTTCGTTACGACAGCGCTTCTACAATTCGCGTACGCACTTGTCGCGCTTTGTAGAAAACGTTTCGCCGAATCCGATCAAGGCCTTGCAGGTGTCTGTGACGACGGCGGCTGCCCTTCGCCGGCCAGTTCGCGCGCCTTCGCATAGGCCTTGTCGGCCGCCGCGGGCTTCTGCAGGCGGGCGTACAACTCGGCCTGGACCCAGGCCGCCCGCGCGTCGGTGTCGGCGAACGCGCCCAGACGCCCGGCGACGGCGGTGGCCTCGTCGAGGCGATCGAGTGCGAGCAGATTTTCGACACAGGCCGCGCCGGTCAGCACGAGATATTCCGGGACGCCGATGCGCTCGGCATCCGCGAGTGCGGCCGTATAGGCGGCCGCGGCCTGCGCGCGCCGGCCTTCCGCCGCGGCCTGGTCGGCATTCGCGAGGCGGGCGAGCAAGGTCCTGCGTTCATCGGGCGTCGTCTTCGCCCACTCCTCGAAGCGCGCCGACTGATCGGCGGCAGCGGCGAGCTGTCCGCTGCGTTGCAGTCCGCGAATGCGTTCGAGCCAGGCGATCGCATAGGCGACACCGCCGATGGCGGCGTAGGCGGGCGTCATGGCGCGGGCCGCGAGCTCGGCGGCCTTCGCGTTCTCTCCGCGCTGCAACGCGATGTCGGCCGCGAGCGACGAGGCATCGGCGCGCTCGAAGGCGTCCGCGGCCGCGTCGCTGTCCTGTTCGATCTGCGCGATCAGCGCGTCGGCTTCGCGCAGGCGGCCTTTGCCGGCGAGCGCGGCGGCGCGCGTGAGCGTGAGGCTCCAGCGCTCGCGCGCGTTCGCGCTGTGCGCAGCGGCCGGCCAGAAGCGCGCGGTCGTCGCCAGCGCGTCGTCGTAGCGCAGCAGGATCAGCTGCGCGTTGGCCAAGTCGCGCAGCGCCGTCGCGAGTGATTCCGGCGTCCCCAGTTCCTGCAGCCGCCGCGCGGTGTCTTCGAAGATCGGCACGGCAGCGGCGGGGCGGCCGCGCGCCATTTCGACGGCGCCGAGATTGAGGTCAGCGTGGGCCACGCCGTAGGCATCGTCGACCATCTGCCGCTGGCTGCGCGCCTGGCCGAAGAAGGCGACGGCGTCGTCCCAGCGCAAGTCGAGTCCGGCGACCGCGCCGCGCCCCGAGTAGGCGCTGGCCAACGCATCGGGATCGTTCTGCAGTTCGAGCAGTCCGATCGCCTGCACGAAATCCTGATCGGCTTCGCGCCGATCGCCGAGCTGGTAGCGGGTCACGCCGCGGCGATTGAGCGCGCGCGCGCGCAGCAAGGGAAACTGCGCCGCGGGCACGGTGTCGAGCAGCGCATCGACGCGGCGCAGTGCGGCCGGGTAGTCGCCCGAGGTGTATTCGAGATTCGCTTGCGCGAGCGCGACGTCGGGGGCGGCGACGAGTTCTTTCGGCGCATCGGCGAGCAATTGGGCGGCGAGCCCGGTCTGCCCGCTGAGCACGGCCGCATTGATCCGCTGTGCGAGTTCGGCGGCCGAGGGCGGTCCGTCGCCGGCATGCAACAGCGGCGCATGACCGAGCCGCAGCAGGAGTTCGTCGGCTGCGCTGCGCGTGGCGGCGAGCACGTCGGTCGCGGCGGTTTCCACTTGCAGCGCGTCGCTGCCGCGCGTCGCGCGCAAGCGCACGCGCCAGCCGCCGTCGACCTGGCCGACGAGGGGATGCACGAGCAGGGTATCCGGACGGACGACGCCGGTGCCGGCCGTCGCGCGCGGATCCGCGTCCAGCCGCCCGGCATTGACCAGGCCGACGACGGTTTCGCTCGGCGTCGTCGCGATGCCGCCGAGGCGCAGCCGATTGGCGATCAGATCCATCGCGCCGAGACGCAGCCACGCCCAGTCGGCTTGTGCATTCTCGACCGTGGCGGGAAGCACCATGGCGGCCGTTGCCGTGGGCGTGCCGCTCGCTTCCGATACCGCTGTTTGCGGCGCACGTCGAGCGAACCACATCGAGCCGGCGGCGAGCGCCAACGCGACGGCGGCGAAGGCGAATGCGAGGAAAATGCGGCGGCGCGAGCGCGCGGCCGGCGCATCGATCCGCGGCGTCGCCGCTTCCGCACTTTCGCGCGGCAACGTCTTCGGGGCCGGTTCCGCCGTCGCCGCATCGGCGACGGCTTCTTCGAGCGTCGGTTCGACGACCCAGCGATACCCCAGCCGCGGCAGCGTGCGGATGCTGCGCTGCTCGCTGCCGCTGTCGCCGAGCAGCCGGCGCGCACGCATGATCGCGTGGCTGAGCGAGACTTCGCTGATGTCGCTGCGGCCCCACACGGCGGCCGCGAGCTCGTCGCGGCCGACCGAGCGGTCGCGATGCCGGATGAGGTACATCATGCATTCGATCGTGCTGACCGGAGCGACCAGGCGTTCGCTGCCGCGATGCAGCTCGCGCGTGCGCGGATCGAGCGTGAAGTCCCGGAAGCGGTAGACCGAGGCGATCACGCGGCTTCGCGCTCGGTTGCGATCTTCCGGTCCGTCCCGGTATCCGCGATGGAAATGGCGGTGGCGGGCGTCATGCGAAAGACGCGTGCCGTCGACACGTTCTCGTCCCGCCGTCATGCTCGCGAAGCGCTTCTTCAACAGCGAAGCTGGTCAAGCGGACATCCATTGGATGCTTCGACATGGATTCCCGCGTTCGCGGGAATGACGTCGGTGGAAGATGCGCCGCCCCGAATGAGGGGCCGCTGTCACCAAGCGGCTTGCGAACCGTTCCGTTCCGGCGAACCGTTCGCTTTTGGCCGTCATGCCCGCGAAGGCGGGCATCCATTGGATGCTTCGAAATGGATTGCCGCTTGCGCGGAAACGACGTCGGTAGAGGATGCGCCGTCAAGAAACAGCGTCCGCCGCCACCTAGGCGCCTTCGAAACGGTTCGCGTCGCGGTTCTTGCGCACGCGCGACGGATCCCAGATGCGTCCGTTCATGGCGATGTAGACGCCGTCGGGCAAGGTCTGCACGGCGCCGACCGCGCAGCCGATGTTGAACACGGCGTCCGAGCCTTTGAACAGGGCCGGGTTCAGCGCGCCGGTCAGCACGACGACCTTGCCGGCGAGGCCGGCCAGCGCCTGCGCGGTCTCGACCATGGTGTCGGTGCCGTGCGTGACCAGGATGTGCCGATGCGTCTGTTTTTCGATCGCCGCACGCATTTGGGCGCGGTCGGCGTCGTCGATGTGCAGGCTGTCCTTGCGCATGACCGGCACGACATCGAACGAGAACGCGACGCCGAGCGCCTCGAGGATCTCGCCGATTTGCGGCGCGCCGATCTGAAAAGTGGATTTGTCGTCGAAGTAGATCTTGTCGATCGTGCCGCCGGTGGTGACGATGACGAGGTGCTGCATGGGGCGTCCTGGGCTGCGCGGCATCGGCCGCGTCGAGTAGCGCGCGACCTGGAGGTCGCGTCAGAGATCGCTATTGTCGATGAGTGTCGCCGCAGCGTCCATCGCCGGTACCGCGAGCCGCGACAGGCCGCGGCTGGCGAGGAAACGCAGCGCCGCGCGCGGCCGGTCGTCGCCGCTGCGCTCGGCCCAGGCGGCGTGGCGCGCCAGCAGCGCCGCCGCGAACGCGCGGGCGAGCGTGAAGGCGA
>Ga0105248_10000836_pt1 | contig 34575 bp, 30 predicted proteins | sample KBSS34metaG_FD_81524 | JGI IMG/M metagenome (GOLD analysis project Ga0105248, IMG submission 81524) | Switchgrass rhizosphere microbial communities from Kellogg Biological Station, Michigan, USA - KBS S3-4 metaG | ecosystem: Host-associated > Plants > Roots > Rhizosphere > Soil | place...
CAGTCCGCTCCTCTGGCGCAAGGTCAATGGCCGCTCGGCCGGCCGTGTGCAATCGGTGGCTGTGCGCTTGATCTGCGCACGTGAGTCGGAAGTGGAAGGCTTCAATCCCCAGGAATACTGGACCATTAAGGCTGAGCTTTCCCGCGCCAAAACAAAAACGTTTTTCACCGCCCCCCTCTCCAAGTGGCAGGGTAAGCGCGTTATAGCCGCTTCTGAAAAAGCGACGGCGCAGACCACAGTAATCGACAGCAAAAAACTGGCCGACCAGATCCTCAAAAAGACTGAGAAGGAAGAATTTGCCGTTGCTACGGTCGGCGAGAAAGTTTCACAACGCTCTCCCCAGGCGCCTTTCATCACATCTACTCTGCAACGAGAAGCCTCGACATTCCTCGGCTATACGGTCAAGAAAACCATGCAAGTGGCCCAGACCCTATATGAAGGTGTGGAATTGCCCGAAGGCGCGACCGGTCTCATCACTTATATGAGAACCGACTCCACCCGCGTATCGGCGCAGGCGCAGGAAGACGCGAAGAAGTTCATCATTTCTGCTTACGGCAAGAAATATTATCCGGACAAACCGCGCATGTACGCACGCAAAGGTAAATCGGTACAGGACGCCCACGAAGCGATCCGTCCCGCCTATCCCGAGCGCAAGCCCGAGTCTTTGAAGCAATACCTGACACCGGATCAGCTCAAAGTCTATAAATTGATCTGGGAAAGATTCATGGCCAGTCAGATGGCCTCGGCCGAGATCCTCACCCGTTCGGTGGAAATCACCGCCGGTGAAGCGGTGTTTAGAGCATCGGCTTCGGAGAAGAAATTTGCCGGATTCACCATTGTTTACGACAGACTCTCTAAAGACGTAGCCACTGACTCCGAAAGCCAGATGGAAAGCGACGAAGAAGAAGAAGCCACCAACTTGCCTGAGCTGACCAAGGGCGAAAAGCTCAAGCTCAAAGACTTCAAGTCGGATCAGCACTTCACTCAACCGCCGCCCAGATATACGGAAGCTTCCTTGATTAAGACTCTGGAAGAACTGGGTATCGGCCGACCATCAACATATGCTGCGACAGTCAATACTATTGTCGATCGCAAATATGTAGAGCGCCAGCAAAAAGCACTTTGCCCCACCAAGCTAGGACAGGCTGTTAATGCCCTTCTCGTCGAACACTTCGGCAACATTGTCGATGTCGGTTTCACGGCGGAAATGGAAGCCAACCTGGACAAAATTGAAGAAGACAAAGTCGACTGGCATTTGATGCTCAAGGGCTTCTATCAGCCTTTCAACGAGACTTTGAAAAAAGCCGAAGAGAACATGAACAAGGTTCTTATTCTCTCCGACCAACTCTGTCCCGTTTGTGGTCAGGCCATGGCAATTCGCTCATCGCGTTTCGGTCAATTCCTTGGTTGCGTCGGATACCCCGAATGCAAAACCAAGATTGCTTTGACCAAAGAAGGCAAGCCGGTCCCTGAAGATAGACCTTCGGAAGAAAAATGCAAAACCTGCAAATCTCCGATGCTTATCCGTTACGGCCGCTACGGCGATTATCTCGCCTGCTCCTCGGAAGAATGTACCGAACAGCGTCCTATTCTCAAACTTACTGGTGTCGACTGCCCGAGACCGGGTTGCGGCGGCCATATCGTTGAGAAAAAATCGCGCCACGGCAAAATGTTCTACGGTTGCAGCAACTATTCGCTCAATCAGTGCACAAGCGCTTACTGGTATCCGCCCATTGTTTCGGGTGGACCCAATAATTCCAATAAGTGTCCTGATTGCGGCACCATGCTTGTCTACAAACTGCTCAAGCGCGGTGACCAGGTAGCGTGCGCGGCTAAGGAATGTGCCTTCGCTCAGCCGATATCTGGCAAAGAAGTCTACGCCGGACAGAAGAAAGACGCTCCTGCTGAAGTGCCCGTTTAATTCGCTGATTAATTCAATAAGTTGAATGTGGTATCGGATATAGTGGCGAGGCTTTTGTCTCTTGACTGATTTCGTGCGCAGCGGTAGCGCCCTTCTATATGATCGTTTCTCCAAAGACACGATCAGGGTGATTATTTTTGCCCATGGGGAGGCCGAGAGCATCGGCCGCTACGATGTCGGCTGCGAGCAGCTTTTCCTGGCCCTGCTCAATGAGCGCAAGGGTCTTTACACCAATATCTTGACGTCGGCCGGCCTTACCCTGGATGAAACGCGGCGTGTGGTGCGTGAGATAAGCGCGGGCGCCAAGGGGACGACGGCCAGCGAGATCATCTTCACAAGGGACGCCGAGAAGTGTTTGGAGCTTGCCTGGGGTGAAGCGCAAAGATTGGGCGTGGACCAGATTGCACCAGAGCATATACTGTTGGCTCTTCTTGTCACAGATAGTAAGGCCCTGGCTAATCTTTGGGCGGAGCTGCGAGTCAATCGAGCCAAATTCAAAGACCATGTTTTCAGATTGATTTCTTAAATCGAGCTGCCAAGTACCGCGTCGGACAAGTTTTTTTTGGCCCTAGAGCCTGTAACCTGGCCAGCTCAATGAATTCTTCAAGGATGGACCGGGCCGAAATTGGCTGCCTATGCCCGGAACAAGATGGTCATGGTGTTAGAATGTAATCACCATAGGGATATCATCTGGATTTATCCAGGCACAGTTAGAGGTTAAACCGCCATGTTTGAACGGTTCACGGAAAAAGCGATCAAAGTAATCATGTTGGCTCAAGAAGAAGCCCGCAGACTTGGTCACAATTTTGTGGGCACTGAGCAGATTTTACTTGGCCTCATTGGCGAAGGGACCGGCATCGCTGCCAAGACCCTCAAGTCGATGGGTGTCAATTTGAAAGACGCTCGTGTTGAAGTTGAAAAAATTATTGGTCGTGGATCAGGCTTCGTGGCTGTGGAGATTCCCTTCACCCCACGCGCCAAACGAGTGCTGGAGCTGTCCTGGGATGAAGCCAGACAACTGGGCCACAACTACATAGGTACAGAGCATCTCCTGCTCGGTCTGATACGAGAAGGCGAAGGCGTTGCCGCCCGCGTCCTGGAAAATCTCGGTGTCGACCTGACCAAGGTGAGAAGCCACGTCATCCGCCTCCTGGGCGAGAGTGGCGCCGCTACCTCCGGCTCTTCCTCCACGACTACCACAGGTCGTTCCAAGACTCCTACCCTGGATGAGTTTGGCGTCAATATGACCCAGGCCGCACAGGAGAATCGTCTTGACCCGGTCGTCGGTAGAGAAAAAGAAATTGAGCGTGTGATCCAGATTTTGGGCAGACGTACCAAAAACAACCCTGTGCTCATCGGTGAGCCTGGTGTTGGTAAAACGGCCATTGCAGAAGGCCTGGCCATCCGCATCTCCAATGCCGACGTGCCCGAGATCCTGCTCGACAAGAAAATCGTCATGCTCGACATCGGCTTGCTCGTTGCCGGTACTAAGTACCGCGGCGAATTTGAAGATCGCTTGAAAAAAATCATGGACGAGATTCGTGCCGCCGGTAACGTCATGCTCGTTATCGACGAATTGCACACACTGATCGGTGCCGGTGCCGCTGAAGGCGCCATCGACGCTGCTAACATCCTCAAGCCGGCTCTGGCTAGAGGCGAGCTACAGTGTATCGGTGCCACCACAATGGATGAGTACCGCAAGCACATCGAGCGCGATGCTGCCCTCGAGCGCCGCTTCCAGCCCGTCATCGTCGACCCGCCCTCGGTTGAAGAAACCGTTGAAATCCTGCGCGGTCTGCGTCCCAAGTACGAAGAGCACCATCGCTTGATCATCTCCGATGAGTCAATCGACCAGGCTTGCAAACTCTCCGACCGCTACATCTCCGACCGCTTCCTGCCGGACAAAGCTATCGACCTAATCGACGAAGCTTCTTCCCGTGTACGTTTGCGTGCTTCGAGCTTGCCGCCCGAAGGCAAGGAAGTAGAAAAGGAACTGCGCAAAGTTCGTCGCGACAAAGAAATGGCTATCCGCAATCAGGAATTTGAAAAAGCTGCTTCTCTGCGTGAGCAAGAGACCAAGCTCTCTGAGAAGATTCGCGAAATTCAGACTGCCTGGAAAGCCAAACAGGAAAGCGAAAAGCCTGTTGTAACGCCCGAAGAAGTAGCCCACGTAGTCAGCGCCTGGACAGGTATTCCCCTGCTCAAGCTGACCGAAGGCGAATCTGAGCGCTTGTTGCATATGGCTGATGTGCTCCACCAGCGCGTAATCGGCCAGAACGATGCCGTTGACGCTATCTGTAAAGCCATCCGTAGAGCTCGTGTTGGATTGAAAAACCCCAGCCGTCCAATCGGATCCTTCATCTTCTCCGGTCCTACCGGTGTAGGTAAGACCGAATTGGCCAAGGCCCTGGCCGGATATTTCTTCGGATCCGAAGACAATTTGATCCGTATAGACATGTCCGAATTCATGGAACACCACACAACTTCCAAATTGATCGGCTCGCCTCCCGGCTATGTCGGCTATCAGGAAGGCGGTCAGTTGACCGAAGCTGTGCGTCGCAAACCGTACTCGGTAGTGCTCTTCGACGAAATCGAAAAAGCGCATCCCGATGTATTCAACGTGCTTCTGCAAATCCTCGATGACGGCCGCCTGTCCGACAGTAAGGGTCGCACCGTCGATTTCAAAAACACAATCATCATCATGACCTCCAACGTCGGTGCGCAGTTTATCGACAAGTCCGCTCTCACCCTGGGCTTCCAGGTACAAACCCAAGAAGCCGAGCACACAGAGCGCTACAAGAAAATCAAAGATCTTGTAATGGACGCCATGAAGAAGACCTTCAAGCCGGAGTTCCTCAACCGTATCGACGAAATCATCGTCTTCCAACAGTTGACCAAGGAAGAAATCCGCTCGATCGTCGACATCATGTCGGCCGACCTGCAAGCGCGCATCGTAGCCAACAAGATGGAGCTGATCATCACAACCGAGTGCAAAGATTTGATCGCCAAAGAGGGTTATAACCCCACATATGGTGCCAGACCTCTGCGCCGCGCCATCCAGCGTATGCTTGAAGATGCTCTTGCCGAGCAAGTCTTGAATGGCAGCTTCAAAGAAGGTGACATCATCGAGACCGAGCTTGAAGAGAACGTGATCAAGTTCAAAAAAGCCGGCAAGATTCCAGAAGTCGCTCCCAAGGCTGATAAGGACAAAGAAGAAAAAGCCGAGAAACCCGAAAAACCAGAGAAAGCCGAAAAGGCTTCCAAAGGTGAGAAGGGCGACAAAGGCGATAAGTCCGACAGTGAAAAAAGCGAGGAGTCTTCGACCCGCAGCTAATTAGCTCGGGAAGTCAGACTTCAATTCTGAATTCAAATTCAATGGAGAGGGGGCCTTACTGGGCTCCCTCTCTTTCTCTCATTGAATTTTTATAGTCAGGTAAGCGGCCTTTATGGTATTTCTATCTGTCTGTATAGAGAGATTGGACAGTTTTATGGGCCAAAATTTTAGGATTCGGCGTACTGGCACGGTGTTGCTGGCTTACGTGTTTCTGTCTTCCGGCGTACTTTCTTCTGTCAGCGATCCAGCTTTTGCCTCTTCGCCTTCCGATTCCTCCACTTCTTCCGATTCCTCCACTTCTATTGCCGCTGCCCCGGCCTCTGCCTCTGACTCTAACGTGCAACTTGCCCCTGCCCTGGTTGAGCCTCAGCGCGCCACCGGTACTCCCATTCCTATCAAGCCCCTGAAGGGCAAGACTCGCAGCTATGCCTCGCCCATATTTGAGCAGTTAACCGATCCGCTGTCCGATGAGTTTTCTGCCGACGGTGTGAAGATGGCCAAGATGCTTGGTATTTACGACCAACTGCATCGGGTCGTGGAGTTGACCGAAAAGAAGCAAAATTCTCCGGACGGTTTGTCACTGGCGGAGCGCGAAGAGTTGCGTGACGCTAAGTTTGATATCCTGGGTAAAGTTGAAGAAACGCGCTTGCAGATTGACTTTGTCGTGGCAGAAATTGACGAAGAACAGGTCATTCTCGAAGAAGCTATGCGCATCTTTTGCGAAGACAGAGACAACCGTGTCAACCGCGCCAATCAGATGGCCTTTCGCACTAATGGTGCACTGTGGGCCATTGCAGAAGGCTTTACCATTCCAACATGCAGAGTCCCCAACTATGCCATACCCTCCGGCATCGTTGGTATCATTGCCGGTGTTGTCCCGTCATTGTTTTCCGGATATGCGACTAGAGCCAGTGCTGGGGGCCGATATGAACGCAAGACTTATCCCAATATCTTGACCAAACTCTATGATTTGCCGACGATTCCGCGTGTTGAATTTCCAGACGTAGTGTGGCAGTTTCTCAATACCAGTCCATGCGGTGACACGCGCACGCGCAAGGAGATCATGCAGCATCACTGGCGCAACGACAACAATTTGCATGTATTTCAGGACGGTGTGAATAGTAAAAAAGTTATGGCTCTGACCGGCAATCAGCCGTATGTGGCAGACCTGACGCTTATCTCCGACAAACTACTGATGATGGGTCAGGTGCGTTCTGTAATTTTTCAGATGAGCCGGCCGTTACTAGAGATATGTATGGTCCTGCGTGGCAAGAAGCATTTTGTTGAGGGGAACTAGCCTCATTTTGTCCCGTCACTCCTAACAGTGACTGAAAAAAGGGACAACCCATGGGAATTTCGCTCAAGGCCGATTACCTGAAGCGGTATAAGGATATCGCCTGGCTTCTAATAAAGTACTCGAATAGCGACGTGGTCAAAAACGCGGGGCTGGATGAGGTCTTGGGTGAACACAATCGAGCTGAGGTTCCTGGCGAGGCCAAGGAACTGGCCTCAGATCTGGAAAAGCTCGGCCCGGCATTCGTTAAACTTGGTCAATTGCTTTCAACAAGATCCGATCTTTTACCCATTACCTATCTCGAAGCCTTAGCTCGGTTGCAGGATAACTGCGAGCCCTTCTCGTTTAAAGAAGTGGAAGAGATTGTTTGTTCCGAACTCGGTGTGCGCCTCTCCAACGCTTTCAAAAAGTTTGAACAGATACCAGTGGCAGCTGCCTCCCTTGGTCAGATTCACTATGCTGTTTTGCGTGATGGCCGTGAAGTTGCCGTCAAAGTGCAGCGTCCAGGCATTCGGGACAGTGTTGTCCAGGATTTGGATATTCTTTGTGAAGTGGCTGAATTTTACGATTCGCATTCCGAAACCGGTCGCAAAATTCGCTACCGGGCAATGATGGATGAGTTTCGCCGCACCGTATTGCAAGAGCTGGATTACAGACGGGAAGCGCATAATCTCGAAACGCTCAGAGCCAACATGCAGGAATTTCCTCTAATTGTTGTGCCCGCGCCCGTAATTGGTTACAGCACATCAAAAGTCTTGACCATGGACTTTATCAAAGGGCGCAAGATAACTGCGATCACACCCCTGACTCTCTTGGAAATTGATGGTCCTAAACTAGCAGAACAATCTTTTGAAGCTTACTTAAAGCAGATTTTGATTGACGGTTTTTTCCACGCCGATCCGCATCCAGGCAATGTTTTTCTTACTGATGATCACAAAATTGCCTTGCTCGATCTCGGTATGGTGGCGACGCTTACACCTGTAATGCAGGGCAAACTTCTGCAGATGCTTCTGGCCATTAGTGAATGTCGCAGCGATAGCGTCGCCAATATCGCCATAGAAATTGGTGAGCGCCTCGATGATTATGACGAAGCTGCTGTCAGGGTGCGCATCAACGAACTGATACAGCATAATGTCGGCGCTAACATCAATCAGATGGAAGTGGGCAAAATTGTTTTGGAAATTACTAAAGCCTCGTCAGAGTGCGGCATGCACGTGCCGGCAGAACTGACTATGCTGGGCAAAACCTTGCTCAATCTGGATCAAGTTGGCCGCACACTGGATCCAAACTTCGATCCCAATGCCTATGTACGCAATAACGCGGGACATATCATGCGCGAGCGCATGCTCAAAAGTGTTTCGCCTGCTAATGCTTTCACGGCCCTTGTCGAAGCCAAGGATTTCGCTGAAAAGCTGCCCGGTCGTGTAAGTAAGATCATGGACTTGATGGCAACTAATAAATTGGAAGTAAAAGTCGATGCCATCGATGAAGTGGTGCTAGTAGATGCTTTCCAAAAAGTAGCTAACCGCATCACCATCGGCCTTGTCCTGGCGGCTCTCATAATTGGGGCTTCGCTTTTGATGCAAGTTCAAACCGATTTCACTTTGTTTGGTTATCCTGGTCTGGCCATGCTCTGTTTCATCGCTGCAGCCGGCGGAGGATTTTTCCTTGTCGTGCATATCGCCTTCTATGACCAGAAGCCGAAGAAGTTTGTGGACTAGAGGCAATATATACGCTTGTTACTTTGCAGTTGATTGAGAGGGAGAAGACTTCGAGTCTTCGCTGGCACCGTTTGCGTCTCCAAGTTTGAGTTTCTGTTTCGCTAGCGTCTGAATGGAATAAGCTGCGTCGTAGTTGGGATAAAGTTCCAACGCTTGGCTGCAATCCTCAATAGCACCCTTATAATCTGCCGTGTTGTATTTTGCCTCTCCACGATTAACCAAGACGTATGCCATAGAAGGTAAACCTTGACCTGGTTTATAAGGTTGCCGTGGCATACCTGATTTATTCTGAAGGCGTAGATTTTCGCTATAATCCTCAATGGCGCCTTGGTTGTCGCCCAATTTGCGTTTCACTATTCCTCGATTCAAATAACCTATTGCATAGTTCGGATTGAGCTTTAAAGCTTCATTTAAATCAAGTAGCGCGCCATTCAGGTCATTTGCAGCCAGTTTAGTTACGGCCCGGTTATTCAGTGTTTTTTCAACGGCTTGAGATGCTGGTGTTGTTTGCGATGCGCTCTCTGCAGCTTTGACTGCGGACTGAATGGCCCTTGCGCGGTCTTCCATTTTGATGGCTTGAGCTTTTCGATTTATTTGCCGCAACAAAGTCGCATAGCTGTTAAGACAGTCGACTAAATCTCGATGATTCGGACCGAGTGCTCCTTCCCTAATTGCCAGACAGCGCTTGTACGCTGTTTCGGCATTTCTATAGTCTTTTTTAGCCTGGTAAGCTAGAGCCAATTTGTAAAAGCTTACTGCTACGTCAAGGTGGTCTGGACCCAGAGCTTTCTCTTTCTCAGTCAAATCGGCTTTGCAGTTGATTACTTCTTCTTCGGATATGGACTGGAGCAGATCCTCCTGCGTTGGAACAGATTCGTTTTGAGGTTCGAAATCGCCGACAGGCGCTTTCTTCCAGGTCTGGTCTTTAGAATGAGCATCAGGCTGTGCGAAGGCCGCCAGTGGTATTTGCCAGGAGTAAGTTATTGCAAGAAACCAAGCTATCCGAAAATTACTCAAGTTACTTTCCTGCTCTTGTTTTCAGCGGTAATTTCGTTTTACCCGTTCAATGCAACTAATACTCAATTTACAGGTTCAATTAAAGATCTCTATCAAGATCAATATTGACCACGGCAAAAGTCCCGATAGCCAGACCGCGCTTGCGCAGCTCGTCTGCACTGATGGCTATGAATCGTCTGCGAGCTTCGCCGTATGCTTCCAGTCCAGTGAGTAATATTCTGGCTAGTTTGAGATAGAAACTCGTTACACCAATGCGTTCGACCAGTTCTTCCAAAGCCCGGTCTGTGCGCAGGTTGCCGCGCTCAAGTTCTTCGGGACCAATCTCGGCCATGAGACTTTCTATCGATTTGAACACCTCGCGCCAGCGATTGGAATTGAGCGCGCTCTCGAGGCTTCTGGTCAAAATAATTTTCAGCTCTTCGCTGATGGGCTGCAGCAAATCGTCGCTTTTGTTCTCGTTTTTTAGGCAGACATTTACATGCACCAGCGCTTCTCTGGTTTCAATTACGGTAATTGGCCAGCGCGCTTCAAGCTTGGCGCAGACTTCTGTTTCGGCTATTTCAATGGTGCCGTCGGAGGCCTGGGCTTTGCCCAGATTTTTCAGATCCAGATCGCCGAGGCTGATCTCAACTAGCTCCAGACCCCAGTCGCTAAATCTGCTGCGGATGCGTTTGAGGAAATTGTCGTGTAATTGTTGGCCTACTTTTAGACCGGAGAGGACGAAGCGAATGAAGGCGAGCTTGCCGCGCCAGCTCAGCGATTGCTCGGCCAGAGCGTTGATGGCACGCAACACAAATTGCTTGGTTGTTTTGGCTTTGCCCAGACCTATCTTTTCGGCTTCGCGTTCCAGATGTGCGAGCAGTCCGTAGGTGCCTGATATAAGAAGAGCGTTGTCGACGACGCGCACGAGCTCTTCGGTAATCATTGTTTTGACGTCGTCGCCGTCTTTGCCGAGAAATGTTTTGGCCGCCAGGGTAAGGGCCCCCGGTGAGTCTGAAACGCGCGCACTGAGCGACCAGGCGGTGATTATCTGGCTGTCGAAGCGCTGGGGATTGTTGACCACCACTTCAAAATGTTCATGCCGTTGCTGGAAGTCGAGGAACTGACCAAGCTGTGAAATAGCGTCTTCGCCAGTGTACGGAGTGTGGGGCAAAGCGTCTGTGCTGTCGGTGAGACCGGAAAATTCGTACTTCAGTGCAGTCATGCCAAATTGGCTCAAGGACTTGTTCCAGAAGGAACGCAGTTGTTCTCCGCCGGTCGTATTGTCGCCCAGCTCGTGCAGTGGTTTGGGCAAGTTTTCTATGGCAAGCGTCTGGGTTTCCAGATAACTGCTCACCTTTTTTGCAATTTGATCTTGATCCATTCCGTCAAATTGCGCTGCCGCTTTTTCCAGTGCTTCTGGCGTGTTCTCTATGCAGAGGCGCAGACTGACATGCAAGTAAAGCGGCACCCCTGGTGCTACCTGTGGTGGCAACACTGCTGTCACCAGCACTTCAAAAGCCGTGAGATCGAGGTAGAAGACCTGTTCTATTCCGGGCAGAAGCAAGACCTGACCGGAGGTGACTATTTTGTATTCTCGTTTGTTGCCGCCGCCGCCTTCGGCTTTGTCTCCTCCGCCTCCACTACCGCGCACTATCACCATGGCTTTGCCGGGCGGGCATTTCTTCAAACAGAATAGCCCGGCAGAAACGGCAGCCAGACCGGCTGTAAGTGTTCCTGCGATGGTGAGGCCTGGGTCCATGATTCTCTTGGTCTATTTTGCCGGTTTGTTCTGGGCGACAAAGGAAGTGACCTGGCCCAGCGCGGTGCGCATGGCAGTGGTCAGTTCGCGCATCTTCTGCGTGTCCATGTCATCCAGTCCAGGCGTGCCCGGTTCTGTTAGACGCGATACCTGTGTGAGGTCCCTGGTCAGCGCTTCTACCAATCTCTCAGCTGCGGCAAAGGAGGCTAGATTGGCCATTTCAGTCCGGAGTGAATTGGGCTGCTGTTTGATGGCCGTAGCCACCGGCGAGGCTGCGGGGGCTTCTTTGACTATCCGCATGGCCTGGGTCAGAGTCTGAGCGGCGCCCTGGTCGAGCTTGAGGTTGCCGGAATGATGCTCGGCGAATAACTCTTCGTTGGCTACTTTGCCGCTGGCCACTTTGATTAAGTCGGCGAGCAGTTCACGCGCCAGGTTGGGAATGGCATTGTAGTCGATGGTTGTGCCTTCCACGTGCCACTCTAGTTCGCCGTTTACGATCTGCGAGTCGATGGTCACGTAGGGGCTGAAGCCTGAAGTGCTGATGTCGGCTAGAGTCATCTGCAAGATGGCTTCGGAGGGCACGATGTAGACGTCTATCTTGTCGTGGTGGCCGTGTAGCAGCATGCCCCAGAAGGTAGCCGAGACATAACCTTTGAAGAAGCGCACTTTTGTATCTTGGCCATAAACGCCGCCGGCTACTACTTCTTCATAATATTTGGGCGGGTGGATACTGAGCACGAGGTTTGTGCCCTGGGCCGAGGCGTTAAAAGTATTGCCCTGGCGCTCGAATTCTTGAAAAATGCGCGAAACCCAGTCGGTGGAGGAGGTGTTTGTCACCCGGGCCAGGCCGCCCAGCGTATCGCCTTCGTCAAAAGGTGTGTACATGGCCTCGACCGGCGGCGTATAGACAAAACTGTCCGCCTCTTCGCGTTTGTCAACGTCTTCGATAGTCGGTTTGGGCGGTATTTTTACTTTGGTGTAAGTTGGCGGCAAAATGCTGTGGGGGTCCTGGATGGAGGCTACCCACTGGCTGGTGTTCTCCTGGCGCTGCTCCTGCAGCTTGCGCATGACATTTTCGGACTCTGCGATTTCATCTTCGGGGAGCGCATTTGATTTGAAAAAGTTGCTGAAAATGCCCATGACTGACTTCTCCTAGCCTGAAAAACGATAGCCTATCATCTGTTGGCCCCATTTTAGGACTTGCCAACACGATCAAATCACCATTATTGATGAATTTCTGGGGCCTGGCTCTATTAATCTGTGGATTATGAATTGGCCGGATAGAGGGCCATCAGGCCGCGCAGTACCGGCAAGAGCTGGCTGGCGCTCTGGTAGCGGTCGCGGGTTTCCAGCTGGGTGCAACTGACGACAAGCTCGCATAATTCCTGCGAGAGGCGCTCGTTTTGTTCTTTTGGATTGGAGGTGCTCAGCGCTTCGGGTTCGAGGCCTGTGAGGAGGAAATAGAGGGTGCAGCCGAAGGCATAAATGTCACTCTGCGGAACGGCTTTACCGCGGAATTGTTCGGGGGCGATGAAGGCATGCTTGCCGACGAAGGTGCCTGTGGCGTTGCCGATAAACTCATTGGCTGCCCCAAAATCGATAACTACAATCGAGCCGTCGTCGCAGAGGACGATATTGTCGGGGGTAAAATCGCGGTGGATCAGAGGCGGATCTTGCTCATGCAAATATTTGAGAATGCTGACCATTTGCAGGGCCCAGTTGATGACTGTGCTTTCGCGTTGGGGGCCGTTCTGTTTAACCAGCTGGCGCAGGTCCTGGCCGTTGATATAGTCGAGCATAAGATAGTTGCGATCTTGCTCGACAAAATAATCCAGCACTTTGACGATATTTGGATGCTCTATCTTGAGCAGCAGGGCCGCTTCTTTGTCGAGCATTTCGCGGGCCTTGGCCTGGGCACTCTCGGTGGTGTCATCGGAGACAACAGCTTCTTTCAGGACTACGAGTTTGCGGTCCTCCAGTTGACAGAGATAGACGGCAGAAAGTCCACCCAGAGCCAGATGGCGAATAATCTTCAAAGTGCCGTTGCGCATCACCCGGCCGGGATCAAGCGGGACAAAAGAGGTTGGCGTAAATCTGCGGCTCAGCTCTTCTTCCCACATACCGGTGAAACTCAGTTGTGGCTCGACTGTACCTGTGATTTGTTCCTTTAGTGTACGCACAGCCGGATCGACTTCGGCGTTGCCGCCCCACATCTCCATAGCCAGCAATATTTTTTCTACGTCGGCTGCGTCCATGTGCGAGAGAAACAGATGGCGGGTCGCTCTTGGCGTAACGAAGACAAGTTCTTTTTTATTCCAGGCTCGATGATCGGGGCCGGTGACCGAGATCATTGTTATGTCCTGCCAGCGCAAAACAGAGTTGCCATCCACGGGCGAATAGGGCAACTTGACTCCGTCTTTGTCGATGTCGACAGCGTCATTGGCGAGCCAATTGAGTGCCAGCATGCTGACGCCAAAGGTGAGGCCGATGCTCAGTGTGGAAAGCAAAACGTTCATTTGCTCGCCGTGCAGTGCCGAGTGAAGCGATTGAAAGTAAGAGATGATCAAAATAATAACCGCGGCAATCGGCGCTATCACACCCCAGACGGGGAAGGTCAAACGCAGAAGCGCCAGCGCAGCCGCTCGTTGCGGGCTCAGATATTTCACACGTACTGCTAACTCTGCCATCAGGCCTGCATTTTCTCCTTTTCGGTCAATGTGATTTTGATGGTGTGACTATCAGTATTATTCTCCTCAGCTCCATTGTCTTTGTTTTCCTTTTCCTTCCCTATGTGCGCTTTCCCTGTGAGATCGGCTGAGACTGAGGCCACATCGGCAAAACGTTTGGTCAGATCGAGCACGGTGCAAGTGCGGACAATTTTGTCGAAGCCTTCGCTAACGGCAACTCCTGCTTCCTGTGGACTCGATTGTGATATGGCTTCGGGATCCTTACCCGTTACCAAAAAATGCAGTGTCGCACCCATGGCGTAAATGTCGCTCTGGCAGGTAGCCTTGCCCCGAAACTGCTCCGGCGGCAAGTAAGAGTGTTTACCGGCGATAGTACCGGTGGTGCCGACTTGTTGTATCTGCGCTACGTTGAAATCAATCAGTTTCAAAACATTGTCGCCGGTCAAAATCAAATTGTCCGGTGTGAAATCGCGGTGAATAATCGAACGCTCATGCAAATAGGCAAGGATGTTGCACATTTGCCTGGCCAGATCAAGGCTGCGCTCTTCGCTCAGGGGGCCGCTTTCCTCTACCAGCTGGCGCAGGTTTTGACCGTCGATGTGTTCCAGGCCAATATAACCGCGGTGGTCTTCGAAGAAATAATCTTTTAGTCTGACAATGCCGTCGCAGTCTAGAGACTCAAGTATCTTCGCTTCTTTTTCAAATCCTTTCAGGGCCTGTTCACGCAGGGATCTATCGGCATAGGCCGGGACTATTGTTTCTTTGAGGACGATGTTGCAGCGATCAATCTCATCCCAGCACAAATAGGCCGTGCCCTGTCCGCCCACACCCAGGCGTTTGAGCACCTTGTAGCGGTCGTTGTTGAGGCGCTGACCGGGTGTAAGGGCCTGCATCGAATTGCGTTCGGGTGCGGCCGAGAGTGACTGTAACCAAAGCTCGGTATAGGAGTGTTCACGGTTGGGCATCATCGCTTCGGAAAGTTCCGATTCGATTGTGCAACCCGGCGCGAAGCGCTCCAGTGCTCGGGCCAGGCGTGGTCTATCATTGACCTGCACCGCGGCTAAGTCAAGGAAAAAAGGCTTGCCTTCTTTCATTTGAAATTTGATTTTGGCTGTGCCCCGCGCAGATATTTCCAGGGCGGCGCTGTTGACTTGATCCCATTTTATCTGGCGGCGAGACATACTGAAACCGGCCGCAGACAGTGCCAGATTGAGGCCGTTGTTGTCGATGTTGAGAGAGTTCGGGCGAGTGAGCACGCGCAGCAAGTATATGGTCACATAAGCCAGCAGAGAAAAGGATATCGCCGCGACGATCGGATGTGAGGTGGCTCCGACAGCGGTTTTGCACGTGGCCTCTATAACGTCCATGACTGGTTTAGTTATGTTGTGAAGTTCGCTAGATAGAGTTGCGGCTGTGCCGTTGTTTAGGTTGCGGTCGTAAACCGGCATATACAACCAGCTATGGATCCAGGAGATCCACTGCGACGACATCATAAATCCCAGGAAGAGCGGACCAAATCGTAGCCACGGAATGGCCGTATCTATGAAGGACTGGCGCATGTTGCGCCACAATTGATTGGCTTTGTATTCAATCATAAATTTATTGCCGTCATCGACGAGGACTTTTCGCGCTATTTTTTTGCAGCCCAAAAGACTGTTGAGTACGGGATCGATCTGGCACTGCGGGTAGTGATTTTCTATATGCTTGAGCAGGCGCTGAAAGTCAGCGGCATTGATGCGATTGACGTTGAAGACCATGGTAAAACCCTGGTCAAAAGTCATTATCATTTTGCGGGGCAAAACATCATTGCTTTTATATTCGGTACCGACAGACAATAGTTTGGTTAAATCGCAAACGCGGAAGCCGTGGTAAATCAATCCCTTTTCAATGCGAAATTTGCGCTTCAGTATGTCGCCGACAAAATAGAACAAACTAAAAATGAGTGCAGCTAGATAAGTGATTGCCATGGGCGTGGGGCCCATAAAAGAGACAATCGAGCCTACAAACGGCAAAACGGCATAAAGCCAGATCGGGGCCAGGAAGAGCGCTTTCCACCAGAGCATGAGCGTAGCGAACTTGTCGCTATAGTTAAAAACCAGTACTGGTGTTTTCTGGTGCAGGTTAATAGCCCTTGATTACCCATCTACATGTATACCCGACTACAGCCACTCCGCGCAATTTAGGCAGAAATTAGCGGCTATAATCACTCCGTCTACGCCCCAGCAGGGGTTACCGTTTTTTATATTCTGCAGGAGTCTTTATGCCTAAGATGCGTGCCGTTCAAGTCACTAAGCCCAACGGGCCACTGGAAATAGTCGAACGTGACATTCCCGAGCCGACCGCGGGCACTGTTCGCATAAAAGTGCAAGCCTGTGGTGTATGCCACAGCGACGTCTTCACTAAAGAGGGGCTTTTCCCAAACATTCAGTACCCGCGCGTGCCCGGCCACGAGGTGGTCGGCGTCATTGATGCATTAGGGGCAGGCGTAGCCGGCTGGCAAGTCGGTACTCGAGTAGGTGTCGGCTGGTTTGGCGGCAACTGCGGCTATTGCGACAACTGCCGCCGGGGCTTCTTCTTTGCCTGCGAAAATATCCAGGCCGTCACTGGAATCTCTTACGACGGCGGTTATGCCGATTATATGATCGCCCCGATTGAAGTCCTGGCGCGACTGCCGGAGGGGCTGTCAGCGGAAGAAGCCGCTCCGCTTATGTGCGCCGGCCTGACGACCTACAACGCCATCCGCAACAGCGGCGCCCAGGGCGGCGACCTGGTGGCTATTCTAGGTCTGGGTGGCCTGGGACACCTGGCGGTGCAATTCTCGGCCAAAATGGGCTTCAAAACCGTCTCTATTGCTCGCGGTCAGGACAAAGGCGAACTGGCCAAAAAGCTTGGCGCTCATCACTTTATCGACAGCAAGACTGCCGACCCGGCCGCTGAATTGGCCAAGTTGGGCGGTGCTAAGGTGATCGTGTCCACAGTCACGGTCGCAGACGCCGTCACCGCGGCTATGGGTGGTCTCGGTGCCAACGGCAGCCTGCTCCTCCTGGGTGTGCCTGAATCTCTGACCATAAGCCCGGCCTTGCTTGTCTCCGGCAGTCGCTCGGTCAAGGGCTGGTACTCTGGAGTCTCAATCGACGCGCAGGATACGCTAAATTTTAGTGTCCTAACCGGCGTGCGTTCGATGAACGAGGCTTATCCTCTGGAAAAAGCAGCCGAAGCCTATGACCAAATGATGAGTGGTAAGGCGCGCTTCAGGGTTGTACTGACGACGGGAAATTAGCTGATGGGCAGCCTGGTAGGCTCAGCGATTACTCTGGCGCCGATTCTTTGCGGCCTGGTGGTTGTGCTGGTCTACAAGTTTGAATTGGGGGCAGCGCTCTTTAGAGAGAGCCTGCCCCGCATCTTTCTGGCCTCGCTGATTTTTGCCGCCTGCCAAATTGTGACGGCAGTTGTGCTAGGTTGGATTTTCATGATGTTCACCTATGCTGGTGCTATTGCGGCAATTGGCGGCTCTCAATCAGCCGGCAATTTGATTAGCATCGGTGCCGTGCTGCAATTTCTCCTATCCTCCGCTGTGACATATGGATTTCTTGTGCTGTTAAAAATCATGCTCAAGGTGGAATTCCGCACGCCCTGGATGCCGATTGTGGGAGTTGCGCTGTTGGCCGGTGCGGAGACTGTTGTGGTAGTGATGACAACAATGAAAATGTAGGCCATGAACAGTTTCATTCTGATTGCCGCGGCAATGGCTCTAGCTCTAAATCTGTTCATGCCGCTACTGGTTTATAAGTTGCCACTTGGCGGTGATCAAACGAGCAAGAGTGTGCTCAAATTTTTTGCCGCCGCTGGTCTCTTTATTGTCAGCCACGGCTTTCTCAATATGGTGCTGTTGCTTGTCTTTGGCGCCTTTGCATACATGGGTGTGTGGGCGGCCTTGGGTGGCGGAGCGGCATCGATAAGTGGATTTCTCAGTGTCGCCGGTCTGGTGGAGCTGGCGATTGACGCGGCTGTCACCGTCGGCTTGTTGGCATTTTTAAAGCACATTTTGAAACTTGAATATCGCTTGCCCTGGATAGCGGTTGTAGCCGGCATTTTTCTTATAGCCGTTGAGGGGCTGACGATACTGATGACGATTGAAGAATTTCACCCGATGGTCAGAAGCGGATATATAAACCGCCAGGGTCAGTTTGCCATTAAGCCCATTTATGGCTCGGCACAGCCGTTTGACAAAGGAGTGGCCAGGGTCTTTTTGCCTGATTCCGACTATTCCGAAGGGAAGGCGTTTTTTATCGACAAGGCCGGCAAAAAAATGAATTTGAGCGCGGCTGAACTGGCCACCGTATCTGGTGGCTATCGACCGCAGCCGCCTTCGCCCCTTAGCGAAGGTCTGGCTCCAGCATCCGTCAAAGACGGGCAGCGCGAAGTTTGGGGTTATATTGGCAATGACGGGAAATGGATTATAAAACCGGTTTACAGTGAGGCCCTGCCATTTCGAGATGGGCTGGCGATGGTCACTGTCTGGGAAGAGCAACCTAATATTTTCGGCAAAGTGGAAAAGGGCGTGAATGCTCAGCGATTCGTGGGCTTTATTGATAAGACCGGCAAATATGTTGTGCCGCCCGTGTTTAGTGAAGGCACTTCCTTTTCCGAGGGTCTGGCGGCGGTGTCTTTAGACCTGAGAAAGCACCGCAAGGGGACGCCGGATCATTAGTGTTTATACCGGCAGCCTGGGCGTGATGCCTCGCTCAAGTGGGACGTTGAGGACAACGCTGGTGATAGTTTTCTTGATACCGGGGATGGTGCGGAGAGTGTCAAGGAAGCAGCCCAGGGCCGAAGTGTCGGTGGTCCGCACCTTGAGCAGGACACATTCTTCTCCGGCCACGGTGTAAAACTCCTCCACCTCGGGATATATAGATAGCGCCCGGCAAAGGTCGGTCGTGGAGGCGCCTTCGGTGGTGAGGCGCACAAAGGCACAGAGTTTCAGCCCCAGCATCGTGCCGTCTATATCAATGTTATAGGAGCGGATGACGCCGTTTTGTTCGAGCTTCTTCACCCGGGCGTGTACCGATGGCGGAGACAGATCCAATTCTTCGGCAAGATCCGAGTACTTTTTCTTCGCGTCTTTTTTGAGCAAAGCTAATAGTTTTTCGTCAATTTGGTCGAGCATGAGGGTGCCTGTTCTTTTGTGCCTAATTCTATTCGGATTGTTTGCCTATTAGCCAAACTGTCCATTATGATTATAGTCTGTTAGGCGATTTTTGATAATGGTCTAACTCAATTAGGTTTACAGGTGCCCGGTATCGCAAGCTTCAGGTGTCTCATATGGAATCAACTATTACTAAGCCCAAGGCTCCAGCGTCGCTGACTCAGAAGCTGACAGGCAAGCTACAGCGGATGTCCCCCAACAAGATCAAAGTGATCCTGGCTTTCATGGTCGTTTACGTTGTCTGGGGCTCTACCTATGTGGCGATTCGATTCACCCTTGAGAGTATGCCGCCCTTCCTTATGGTGGCCATTCGCTTTTTGATTGCCGGCGCCCTTATGTGTGCCTGGACCCACGTGCGCGGTGAGCCCAAGCCGCAGAAGGCGCACCTGTTGCCTACCGCTATCCTGGGCATCTTGCTTCTTGTTTTTGGCAGCACCGGTGTCGTCCTGGCCGAGCGCTCTGTGCCCTCGGGTCTGGTTTCGCTCCTGGTAGCCACCGTACCTGTTTATATTGTCTTGCTGCAATGGCTCAGGCCCGGCGGCACAGCTCCTGGTCTGCGCGTGGTCGCCGGTCTGGTGGTCGGTATTGTGGGCTTGATTTTACTGCTGGGGCCGGCCAAGGTTGCCACCAATAGCGGTATCGATCCTTTTGGCGTCGGTTGTGTTTTGGTCGGTGCTCTGGGATCGGCTATCGGAGCTCTCTATGCTCGTTCGGCCAAGTTACCGTCCTCGCAGCAAGTGGCCGCCGGCATGGAAATGCTTTTTGCAGGTGCCGTGTTGACCGTCATATCCGCTTGCGCCGGTGAGTTCTCCTACTTTCAGCACTTCAACCTCTCGCTAAAATCAGCTCTGGCGCTCGTATATTTGATCGTTTTTGGATCGATGCTGGCCTTCTCCGCTTACGGTTGGTTATTGAAGGCTGTACCGGCGGACAGAGTCTCTACCTACGCCTATGTAAATCCTGTGGTGGCTGTCTTCTTGGGCTGGTCGCTGGCTGGTGAGTGCATTACCACGCAGACGATTGTCGGCGCGGCTGTAATACTGTCGGCGGTTTTGCTCATTACAAAACCAGGACCCACAGCCCAGCTCGTTGCCGCATGCGAGCACGAAGCGTAAAGTGCAGCCTTGACGGCTAGATGCCAATGGCTGATCATTTAGACTCGTTTAAATAGCGCACAGGAAGCCAGGAGGGCCGATGAGCGACAAGCCGAAAGTTTTGTGTTTTGCGGGAAGTTTGAGAAAAGATTCGCTCAATAAAAAGCTCGCCCGGGCTGCTTGCGAAGCGGCGACTAAAGCCGGAGCGGAAGCCACTTATGTGGATCTGAAAGACTATCCCATGCCTATTTATGATGGCGATATCGAGGCCGAAAGCGGCATTCCGGAAAACGCCAGGAAGCTGAGAACACTGATGAAAAGCCATGATGCCTTCCTCATTGCCTCGCCGGAGTACAACAGCACCCTAAGTGCTGCGCTCAAGAATGCTGTGGACTGGACCTCGCGCCCTGACGGCGATGAGAAATCATTGGCCTGTTTTAACGGAAAATTTGCTGGACTGATGGCCGCTTCTCCCGGTGCTCTCGGTGGTCTGCGTGGATTGGTGACGGTGCGCTCGATGCTCTCAAACATCAGCGTCATAGTTGTGCCCGAGCAGATAGCTATTTCCAAGGCTCAGGAAGCATTTGACGGCGAAGGCAAACTCACCGACGCCAAAAATCAGCAGTCTCTGGAAAAAATAGCCGCCCGTGTCGTCGATCTGGTCCGCGCTCAAATAGCGCTCAAGGCCAGGGTTTAACCCAGTAAACAAATCTCTCTCCGGGCAACTTTATCGTCCGACCTTATCTCTCGAGGCCGTCCCAATAAAGCGGCCAGCGCTTGTCCTGCGGATTGGCGGTGCGCTTGATCTCCATGAGCTTGGTGTAGTGCGGCACCATGGAGTCGCCTATGCCCGCTGCCAGGCCAATGCCGTAGCTGGCCAGGGCAATCGATCGTAGCCGAGGCACCCAGGCCATCGCAGCGCCTGCTACGAGCGCAATGTCTGATGTCCATTCCAGCCCTCGATAGAGTCTGTCGGAGCCGTCTTTGACTTGATCGCCTTTGTCATGCGCCAGCAAATAAATGTCCGCGGCAGAGACCAATCCCACCAGGCCGCCACCGACACGTGGTAGGCCGAAGCTCAGACCAGCGGTAATGGCCGTCCCGAAGACCTCGCCAATGGGATGGGCTCTCAGGCCGCTCACTTTTTCGTAGTCAAACTGAAACTTGGGCGGCGCAACCAGCAAGGCTGAGACTTGTTCAGAGGGTACCGCCCAGGCGTATTTGTGAAACTGTTTCGCTTCAGATCCAAACTGTGAAACGCCGACGACTTCGCCGGTTTCATTGACTATCGGCCCACCTGAATTGCCACCCTCAATTTGCAGTTCAGCTTCCACGCGGGGTGATTTTATGACGCCGCGCGCGTCTGCGGCCAGGTCGGGATTGGGGCTTTTGGCCGTTTTTAGAAATAGCTGCCAGTCGAGATCGGCCGGATCTTTGCTGGCAAAGACCTGATCAAAAGGGCCTTTGGCGGTGAAGTGTCCCGGTGCAATGTAAGTGTCGTATTTGCCCAGGGGATGCCCCATGGCATAAAGGGTGTCATTGATTTTGACACGGTCGGAACTGCCCAGCTTGAGCGACGTCTGGCCCCGGGCGCCGTCTTCCAGGTGAATTACAGCCAGATCGTTTATATCGTCGAGCTTCTCTATGCGGGCTTTAAATTGTTTGTGATCGATGGTCTCGACGGTCAGCAGCTCTGAGGCGCCGTTCACTACATGGGCGTTTGTCACCACGCGAGTGCCGTCACCGACAAAAAATCCTGAACCAATGGCATTATCATGGCTGATCTTGACCGTTGCCGGTCCCACTTCAGCATATATTTTTCGGGCCGCAGCTTCTTTGCTGCAATCCGATTCGATAGTCGGCGCCTGGCCGACACGCACAATGGGAAGGTCACAACTTTGGGACATTGGCGCCAATGGGTGGGGAGTTTCGCGGACCGAACCCCCCTATCCTAGTCGTAGCCTCTGATCACCGTCTATCGTACTTCCATCATGTAAATCATGTAACAGGTAATTAGATTAGTGTTCGTAGTGTTTGGCCAGGGAGCGCTCCTGTCTGGCCTCGTAGGCGTGCTTGCGGGCGCGGTCGGCCTCGTGAGCTGCGTGGCGGCTGTGCAGCCAGGCGCTGATATGGTGGCCTATGCGGGCGCTGGAGCGGGCTTTGGCGCGAGATTGCGAGGCTTCTCGCCACTCGCGATTGGCGTGCTGCTGGTCGTGCTGGGCTTCTCTACGGAAGCTTTCCGCTGAGACGGGTAAGTTTGCCACAACCGGCTGGATGATAAAAGCCGTTAAAATATACAGGGTCCAATTTTTCATGGCTCAATCTCCTTGATGCCGAGGTGTTTGCAATTAACGAGGCCAAAATGGCGTATAAAGTTCCGCTTGTTTGTTTTATCGCGGCCATAACTGTTTTGGGTATTGCCTTCCGGGCAGAGGGCAAACACAAGGCAGCGGCCAAGGTAGAAACAATCACCTGGACCAAAGACTTCGAAGCGGCTCAGACTGCTTGTCAGCAGGGCAGATACTCCGAGGCGGAGTCGCTCTACAAAATGGCCTTACAATCCTGTGAGACGTCGACCGGTGCTGGTAGTCCGGCCGTAGCCCGTTGTCTGGTAGATCTGGGTGCCTTATATAAACAGCAAAAAAAGTATGCCGAAGCTGAGGACATGTACAAGCGGGCACTGGAGATCAGAGAAAAGGGGCGCAAGTCCAATATACAAGAAACGCAAACCGATATTGCTTCCAGTCTTAATCTCCTGGCCGGATTGTATAGATTGCAAGGCAAGGACGCAGATGCGGAGCCGTTGTACAAACGATCAATTGCCATAGTAGAAAAAGTCTTTGGAGTGAATAGTTTCGCTGCGGGAGCGGCTGTTCAGGATCTGGCAACGCTTTATGTTGATGACAAAAAATACCCGCAAGCCGAAGAATTGTACAAGCGTATCATCGCCAGGACTGAAAAGAAGGGTGGTCCAGTCTGTCCCATCCTTGCACCCAGTCTTAATAGCCTTGCCACCATATACAGTGCCGAAGGCAAATATGACGATGCCGACAAAGTTATAAAACGAGCGATAGCCATCGAAGAAGCTGAGCTGGGGCCTAATGAGCCGCATCTGGCGGTGATGCTCGAAAACTATGCCGGCATTTTGCGCAAGGCTAAGCGCGATGATGAAGCTGAGAAATTGGAAGCAAGAGTAAAGGCAATCAGGCAGAAACCGGTGCCACCCTGGACGCCTCCGTCAAAAGAGAAATTAAAATAGATTGTTGGCTCAATTTGCGCCGCTACATCCACAAATCCAGAGCTTTTTCGTAGTCTTTTTCAGCCAGTGTTCTTTTGCCTTGTTTGCTGTAGAGCACTGCGCGCTCGCGGTAGGCCAGGCTCAAGCCGGGGTCCAGAGAAATAGATTGTCCAAAGTCACTGATTGCTTTTTGATCCAGGCCCAGGGCTCGGTAGCAAATACCGCGGCCCAGGTATGATTTAGCGCTCAGTTGTCTTTTGTCGCCGCTGTCGAGGGCCAACGCTTTGGTGAAATCTGTGATAGCGATCTGGTTGTGGCCCTGCTTGTGCAGAGCAATGCCGCGCATTATATAGGCTTCCATATAGTCCGGCTTTTGCTTGATTACACGGTCCAGGTCCGCGACATTGCCCTGCCATTGTTTGTCGGCGGTTACAGGTCTGCGTGATTGAAAAAATGCGTCCTGCATTTTGTCAGCCATTGCGGCAGTGGGGTACAGGGCAAGAACTGCCGCAATAAGTAGTGGCGGTGGCGTGCCGCAAATTGATTTTGCACGTTGCATATGAAGCTATCTCCAGCAGGCATGAGACAAAGGTTTGGGGGCCGGGCTGAGCTTGGTAAGTGAGCCAATTTGTTGGCTACCAGTCGACCATATAACAAAAACGTGTCGGATACGTGGCAAGATTTATGCAAATTTTGCGTCATCAAAGGATGCAAATGCCGCTGCCATATGCCAAACACGAAAGTGACACGTACCGGCCACGGGAGTTTGGCATTATTGTGGCGCACCCAAAACAGCTCAGCACTTATTACTAAATAACTTCTCTTATGTCTGGAGATCGCCCATGACCTTAGGCTCAGATTTCGACGGCCACAATCATTCAGAGGCCCATTCAATAGAGACTGGCACAGGCGCTATGGCTAATGAAGCCGCCTCAATTTTTTCGCGCGAGAATCATGCACTATTTTCCTCGGCAACCTCACGCTCCGACCTGACTGACTCGCTTGGTTTACCCGGACTGGAAGTCAATTTTCACGACTGTCATGGCCACCACGACCGGCCTTCGCAAGATCAAGAGATGCGCGCATTGACCGAGCTGGTGCGGCTGGAGCTGAGCATACTAAAAATTGAAGAAGAGCTATTGAAGCGCGTTATAGAACACGAGCAGACACCACCGGTCGAAACTGTGCCCCCTCCATCCACCGTGCACACACCCTCACCTGTAGACACGCCTCCGCACGCTCCAGTACCACCGGTTATTACTGAACCGCACATCCCCGCCGGTGAAAACAAAGTGCCGACCTGGGCTAACGACAATGCTATCAACAACAACCAGCACGGTCTCGTGGCGCCTTCTTACTTTGCTAAAGAGATTGGCGACAATGTCAGCTATAAACCTACCGACATGGGTAATCTCAAGTTTGAGCGCTACGGCTACAACTATGATGAAGGCCTGATGGTGGACGAGCGCTACATGGATCCTAAAGATCTCGTCACGGTAAAGGCCTATCAGACGGTGGCAAAATGGACATCCAACGACACCACCGGTGAATCGCTGGGCACTGTGATCATTCCCAAGGGTACGACGCTGCCGCGCGAGACGATCACACAATCGAACGGCTCAGAAGGGGCCGGCAACAGCACCGTGACCTTTATACAGCCAGACGGCAAAGAAGTAAGTTTCGCCAAGACCTATATAGGTAAAAATTCCAAGGTCGGCGATGGTAAGGACGTTCTAATCGGCACACCGGTAGGTCATACCGGCTGGTTCGGCAATGAAGGCGCCATCACCACAGAAGAAGCGATCAACTCGCTGGCAAACGGCAGCTCGATGAAGCATGCGCTTAATGTCTACGTCCCTGTTGAAGTATTGAGCAAGGGCAACAAGGGCGTGACCGGACCGTCTAAGTATGCCGATTCCGGCTATCTCAGCGAATATAACAGCACCAACGAATACATGAAAATGGGAAGCCTCCTGGCTGTACCAAAAAATGTTACCGCCGAGCAACTTGGTATTCAGACCAACATGGGCAAAGCGGTGCTCAAATCCTTCCAGGACTACGGCGCCTACATAGCAGACACAACACATGAGTCCGGCGCCTTTGGTTTAGATTCCACCGTAGGCGTCAAAGATGCGGTGATTAAGAGCGGACAGGAGAAACAATTTGAGCAGGACATGAATAAGATCATGGCCGCCTCAAAAGTAGTAGTCGGGTAGCCCAAACATTTTTGTCGATGAGCACCGGGTCCGTCTCTCTAGAGGGGATTAACAGTGTCACGTTTCTGCCACGTTATTTACACCGGACTGCCCAGGTGGATCGTTAGATTGATGCCATGGACCAGAGGGTCGTTGACCCACGAAATTTCTACTTCTTTTGGAGTTTACTAAAATGGCTGATTTTCACTCTGGTGACAACGTTTCACACAAGTCTGAACAGCAAGTAATATCCGCTGTGGACATCATATCTGCTCTCCAGGGTGATTCTCAAAAAACGCACCAGTCGCCCCAGAGCGAACGGGCCGCTGTTGCGGAAAGCTCTGCCCAGATGGTCAAGACCGGCACTCTTCCCGACTTCGGCTTGACCCATAGCGAAACCCAGGGGCACAAAGGCGGCGACAGCGGACTGCGCGCCGGCCAGCACAAAAATGATTTCCACTATGATGGCGAGCCCACCGACAACAAAAGTCATGGCAACGGCGACAAAGGCGCTGACGATATCGTCAAAACGATGAAGGAACAGCACAGCCCGGATGAAATGGCCAATCTGGTAGCGGCTGAACTGCAGACTGCGCTCAAGTCCGGTAAGCCGCTTGAAGATCTGGTCGATGACGTAAACAAAGGAATGGGCGACAGATGGGCTCACCTGAGAATTGGAAACAGCGCTGACGGACACACAAGTCTGACAATGAAGACCGGACCTTTCGGCGGAACCATGCTCAACATCGACGGCACCGACGTTAAGGTCGGTAGTACTCTTCGGTAAAAAATGTGCAGTCCGATGCTCGGGCCGGCTGGGGTCACTATCGTGAGCGCCTTTGGGCCGATGTTTAGATAGTATAATCACGGAATGCAAAATCTTCCGCCTGAAAGTTGTCAAACGTGCTTCCGAAACAAGATTGAGGAAGGGGCACAGTTGCCCACTCAGTGGGTTACGGTCTGCCGCTGTGACCGACCCTATTCGGCTAACCAACAGTTTTCAATTGATGTTTGCGCTGCCTGTAAAAAGCGCGTTGGTGACAATGCCAGCGGCCGTCATAAGGGGCCGGATCTCTGCTCGTGCGATAGGCCGGATCCCAGACAGATTGCTTCTTTCCTGAAGCCAAACGAGGCCGAGCCCGTGTCGCTGGATTTGGCCAGCGTTGGTCTGACATCCGAGAATTTCCCGACGGAACGATACCATCCCATTGCTTTTCTAGGCGATAGCCCAAGAGCGACGACCGTTATGGCGCGAGACAAACAGCGAGGGTCCAAGGTCGCGATCAAGTGTTTCAAACGTGTTCCGGCGTCGATGCAGGCTACGTTTCAGAGTGAAGCAAAAAAGATTCAATTGCTGACTCATACCAATATCGCCAAGATTTTAGACTTTGGTTTTCCTAACCTCAGGCCACCATATCTGGTGACTGAGTACAAAGATGGTTTCAATTTAGCGCAGTGCTTGGCTCTTTATGGGGTGCCCAGTTTTGACGTTGCCGTGAAGATTCTGGTCGATCTTTGCGAGGTCCTCATTTACTCACAAAAACAAGGCACACTGCACCGCGATGTCAGACCGGAAAACATCATTTTTTACGATGATCTAAATTCTGAACCGACGGTATGGATTACTGATTATGCCTTTCCCAAAACCAGGGCCGGCGAGGGCATGAGTGAGCGTTGCGACGTGCTTTATATGTCCGGCGACGAAGCGCGCAACCTCGATTACTCGGAGAAGTCTGAGGTCTATTGCATTGGCAGTGTAGGCTTTTCCCTTCTCACTCGAAAGGCCCCTTTCCCTGAAGGCACTGCTCAGGAAATCAAAAACAACCATGCCCTCAAACTGGCACCACGCGTTTCAAGTCTTAACCATGACCCCAAACGCCCGGGAGATCTAGAAGAAGTGATCGAGCGTTGTATGGAGAAGGACCCTAATGTGCGCTTTGACTCTATCGAAAAACTCAAAGAGCGCCTCGACGTCTTTCCCCGCCGCGAGAAGATGCGCATAGCGGCGATTCTATCGGCGCGCAAACGAAAGCTATTCACCAGGATCGGGCTCATTGGTTTGGGTGTAGCTGTTGCCTGCGCTGCCGGTTATTTCGCTTTCGCGCCGCACTAAATCTTCCGATTTGCTGCATCGGCAGCTCCAGGAAGCGGAGCGGTGAATAGACTTTACTGTCTAGTTCAAAAGAATCGAGATATCTTGTAGACTATATCCTTCGTGTATGCGCCTAGTCGCTCCTATCGCTTTGGAGTAAACCCAAAAATGCGGAAAAGTTTTCTGCCCCTACTGCTGCTATCGATGTGCCAGATAAGTCAGGCCTTGCCTGCTGTCGCTGATACTATCCAACTTGGTGTCGAGCATAGCGAGTATCTTCCGTCTGTACCGGTTTTGCATTCCCGGGTTGCCGTACCCGACCATTACCACAAGGATCCACTCAAGGCGGGCGCCCAGCAAAGTTCAGCCGCTACCTCGCTTAATGCCGGAGCCGCTCAGTCAGCTACGCTGCAGACTGCGCCACTTTTGCCCGCCCAGGCCACGATAGATCAGGTTCGGCAAGCTACCCCGCCGCCCCGACCAATTGCACCGCCACCACCGGCGGCGGCACCTACTCTGGCTGCCCCGGCGATAGAGTGGTTTCCTCTTCCTCCGGGTATGGCCGGTGTGTGGTCTAAGCGCGGTGATCTGACCACGTCCGTAACCGACCTGCGCACAGGTATGAGCCAGGCTTTGAACCAATGGACCGACAATGAATTGACAGTTGCCTGGGGACATCAGACCGACAAGCAAGGCACCGTCTGGCACGCCAACCTTTTGCCTAATGAAAGGGATAGCATCTCATCAGGAAAATTCGTCAAGTTTTTGGTTGTCGGTCAGAAGGTGGTGGCGTACGCTCCGCCGTCTCTTGTTACCAGGACGCACATGGTTGTATCTGAGAGCTACGGACAAAACGCGCCTGCGACAGACGTATTCCAACAAGAGGCGCTCAATAACATGCAAGTTATTGGTGGCATTTTGCAGGTAAGCAATACGACCCGGGTATTTACTTATCACGGCCAGCCTGTGCGAGACGGGGCCTTGCTCAGCAAGTTCAGCAGAGTGGCAAACTTCCAGCCTACAGCCAGTCTTTCCGGAATTGATCTAGTCAGTTCGCTGAGAAATTATCTTAATTCCTCAGGTCGCACGGACCTTGCTCCTTGAAAAAACGCAGGTACCATTTCTGGCACCTGCGCTTTTCATAATCGCTTGGAAGACTTGAACTTGACGAACTAACTAACGGGATTCCTTACTTACTTAACTCAACTACATTCCCAGAAGTCCGCGGACATTGCCCAGCAATCCACTGTTACCGTAGTTGTAGGGCGAGCCGTAGCCGGAAGCGGCTAGATTTCTCTGTTGCAGCGAAATCTGGTTCAGGCGAGCGTTGATTCTATTGCGTTCGTTCCAAGAAAGGTTGCGGTTAAGCAATTTGTTCTGCAGCTTCTGAACTTCATTGGCCAGGCGCGTATATTGCGGCGAGACAATGTTGCCGTAGGCGCTGTTGCCATAGTTGCCGTTATAAAAGCCGTTGCCGCAAGAGTTGTTGGCTGCAACACCGTAAGGTAGAGCGCCGGCTGCCCACGGAGTGGCTCCGTAAGAGGCATTGACTATACCGGTGTTGCCGTAAGGTCTAGCGCCGGCCGACCATGGGGTCTGACCGTTGTAAGATACACCGGCACCATATGTGGGGGCAATGGCTGGATTGTTGTAGATGTTGGCATTGCCGGCAAAAGCGGGATTATATATGTTGGCATTGGCAGCGGCAGCCTGATTCTGTGCGTACATTTGCATGGCCATGGCGTTGAGCGCTGCGTTATTGTTGCCTTTTGCTTCGGCTGGTGCGAGGGAGGTTACAGCGAGTGCAACGGCTACCAGACCGAGGGTTGTGATAGATTTGAAATTCATGGTGTTAACCTCCTCGTTGGAGGGGGGCTCGCCCCCTCCTTTTGAGTATTTAGTTTAGTGATTGAATGTGAGTGTTACTTGAAGATGGCTTTACTGCCAGCAGTTCTTAATTAACCGACTTTCTTGTCGCCACCGCGGAAGCCTTCGCCGCCGCCTCTGTGATGACCGCCGTGACGGTGATGTCCGAAACCGCCATGTCCGTGCATGCCGCGCATTTTAGAGAAAGCTTCACGCTGTTCGGGAGTGAAAATGTCAGACGATGCGAGCATCATATTCAATCTTGCGGTCGACAGGTCGGCTCTCAGGCCATTGATCTTGTTTTGCAACGAGAGGGCTGCCGATTTGTCTACTGTCGGTTCACCGAATATTCTGCGCAGTTGGCCCTGGGCTACTTCCAGTTCGGCTTTTTTATCAGCGGTACTGAGCTTGTAGGAATCACGCAGGCTGCCCAATTTTGCTTTTTGTTCAGGGGTGATTTGCAGCTTGGGGTCCATTCCACATTTGCCGCCGGCGCATTGCTTGGGACCATCTTTAGGCAATTCGGCCGTGATTGTCGATTGAGCGAAAGCGGGGAGAGCGGAGAGCAGGAGACCGGTAATAATCATTGGGCGTATGAGTTTCATAATGTGATTCCTCCAGGAATATTGGGTGCCGTTTGGGTTGTCTTGTATAAGTGTTTTCGATGCACCCCTTACATAACTGTTAGACGCCTGCCCCAACCAAATAGTTCAATGAATTAGATTAGACGTTTATCATAATATACTGTCAGATAACCATATACGGCGTTTGTAGTGTTTAATCGTTTGGATCGCTAATCATTTATATGGCGGATTATATGACCGACCCTGCAAAAAACGAGCAAATCCCCGAGGGGCTGAAGCTCAATATTGGCTACCTGCTCAACCGCGCCGCCCGGGCCATACGCGAGGACCTGGGCGAAGCGCTGCATCCCTTGCAGCTCAGTGTGCACGAGTACGCGATTATGCGCATCATCGAGCTGGGGCAGGCTCAGACGCAGCAAGGTGTGGCCGAGCGCTACGGCATAGACCGCAGCACAATGGTGGAAATTGCCGACAAATTGGAAGAGCGGCAGCTACTGACACGCGAAAAAAATGCCCAGGATCGCCGCAGTTATATGCTTGTGCTCACGCCAAAAGGCCGCAAGACACTTACACGCGCTAAGCGCATCTCCGAGAGTGTGCACAAAAAATTCCTCTCGCCCCTGCCCGAGGCTGAGCGCGATCAGCTGTACACCTCTCTGGCAAAGCTTTTAACGGCCCGGATCTAAATGTAGTTCCAGCTAGTTTTTGTGTTCGAACCGTCTGTGCTGTGCGTCTTGTCCTTGTTGACCTTGTTGACCTTGTTGTTGCACGTGGTCGCGTTGTCCACCCTGCCACTGTGGCCGAGCTTCAGGTTGACGCTGTTCTTGCGGGCGACGCTCTTGCTGCTGCCACTGAGCACCAGGATTGACGCCTGGTTGTGTGTGTTGGCGCTCCTGCTGTTGTTGAATGATGCGTTGCTGTTGTTCGCGCACCGCGTTAGCGCGCTCCTGTTGCGCGTGTTCGATTTGTTGCCGTGCGATGTCAGCTTGTCTGGCGCGTTCCTGTTGCATTTGAATGGCATTTTGATCTATGCCCTGCTGGCCGTGTTGGCGCATCTGGCCGTCACCCTGGCCGCGGTTGTCGCGTCTTTGCCAGTCCTGACCTTGTTGTTGCCAGTTTGTATTGGGATAGCGCCTCTGGTCGCCTTCCCTCGGGAAGTGCTGACCACCGCCAGGGTTGAAACCTGGAACTATCGGCCGACCATTATTGCGGTCATGGTCCTGGTCGCGGCCACGATTGAAGATCTGATTATTGATTATTGTATTGAAGTAGTTGTTCTGTGGACGCCAGGCATTGTCGTGCCAGTTCTGGCTCTGCCAGTGCTGGCGATAGTTGGGATCTTGCCAATTCTGGCGAAACTCGTCGCGGTTGTCGCGGTACATGCCTTCACGGAAGCGCTCGCGGTCGCACCAGTCGCGGTAGCGATCATCGTGGAAATCATTACCGCGACGCTGCTGCCAGAGTAGGTCTCCAACGATCACGCCGGCAACAATGGCGAAGGGGTCAATTACTCTCGGTCTGTAGCCGCCGCTCTGATAGCCGTCATAGTTCGGATCGTAGGTCTGACCGCGATCATAACCCTGGTCATATCCCTGTTGCGGACAGGAGGCGCCCTGGCCCGATTGAATCTCGGCTATTTGCTCGACACCGTCGGGCGTAGCCATGGTCACGTTGCGATAGCCTGTATCGCAGCCGTTGTTGTCCATTTCTACCTGTATCTGCAGGTCACCCAGACCGCCCTGTATTTCCATGTTTTTGGTTTTGGCGATCAGCACCGTAGCACTGCGCGGGTCGAGCTGTTGCAGCTGCTGGCGCATCTCCTCAGCGGCAAAATGTGGGTCGTCGACCATTATTTGGCTCAGACGACTTGCTTCCTGGTCGGTCCAGCGGTTCATTTCGCCCATGATGTAGTGTGCTCCGAGAGGGGTGGATTGCCTCAATAATAAGGTCGGCACAAGCTCTTACATATGTGGAAACTACGCATCACGCCATTTTCACGTTTCACTAACCGGGCGGTAAAGTTTACGCCCTGACTGCCTTTGTGACACTGGGGGCAAAATTACAGGATAAATTTGTCTGACTATTTTCAGGCGTCTTTTTTGTCGGTCAGAAATTCATAGCCTTTATAGGCGCCGAAGGCCGCTAAGCCGATTGCGGCGCCGCCTTTGATACCGTATTCCAGACCAAATCTTGTGGCGGCCTGGATGCCCATATCGACACCCTTGCCAATATTGCCGGTCATGAGACCATTCATCATGCCGCCAAAAAGACCCATTGCCGGCGCTACGTAGACGCGAGACAAAGGCATGAGCACAGCCGTGCCTATGGCCGCGCCGCCCACCGTAAACTCGGCTGCGTGCGTGAGATTGGTGGCTGTCTGATCGCTGATTTTGATGTCCGGCATTTTGAACGTGTCTGCCAGCAAATGACTGTGTGATTCTTGGGCAGTGTGTGCTGTTTGCCCCAGTAAGTTTTGCTCGGTGAGCATAGATCTAAAATCGGTGTCGGCCATGGCCCGTACCTCGTGACGATAAAATTGCGGATTGGGGACCGGGGGAATGTCTACAGGTTACCAGTTGGTCGTTTCCTGGTCAGTGGGGTAACTACGCAGGCCCGAGTTTAATTGTTGCCGCGTTGTCAGTGTTCGCAGCCCGAGGCTGACCGTGATAGATTGGAGCTCAGGTAAATGGCGAGAAAAAAGTTGTGACTGGCGACGATCCTGGAGAAAAAAAGATTTTTAAGACGGATCTGGTCGTGGGCCTGATTAGCCTCGCTGTGGGCGGGCTGGTCGTGTTTAGTGTCACCCGCGAACAGGGCGTCTTTTCGCCTGCGGCCAAGCCCGGCGACGATGGCTTCCCCGAGGGCGCTCGCCCAAATCCCAATCGCGCAGTTAAGAAGGAAGGCGGGAAGCCGCTCAGCGACTCGTCACTGCCGGTTTACATCAACGACGCCTATGCGCTTTTTATGCAGGGTGTGGAAAGTGAAAAGAACGGCAACAACAAGGCTGCCGTCGCTTTCTACATTGAAGCTTGCAAAAAAGACCCCGTACGTAAGATGTACTGGGCCAATTTGGGCAACGCTTATATGCACGAAAACAAGTTTGATAAAGCCATTGAATCGTTTATGGAAGTGTACAACCGCGACGTTTTCGACACCTTCAACCTGGCCAATTTAGGCTATGCCAGTCAGTCCCAGCGTAATGATCGCGCTGCTTTGCGTTATTACCTCATGGCCCTGAGTATTCAGCCGGACTTGCAAGACGTCTGGGCCGAGATGTACAACGTCGCACACGGCCTGGTGATGACGTCTTTTTACGATCGGCTGAAACAGATGACTATTTCTCCTGGTGTGCCCGGTAATAGCGATCTTGTTTATCAGCTCAATCAGGTGGCGCTGGCCGATAGCCCTGATGATTACTACTTATTGCTCAACCGGGTGCAATTCAATTTGCGCTTTATGAGGTTGACCAATGTCAAGGAAGATATCGACAAAGCGCTAAAAATCAACCCCAGAGGTCCTGCGGCGCTGTTGGCGCGGGCTCAAATGTACAACTACATGGGTGAATTCGACAAAGCGGCCGAAGCTTACAAGGACTGTTTGGCCGTCAGTCAGCAACCGGTGGCCTATGCCGAGCTGGGCACCATTCAGATGCAGCAGGGCAAGCTCGACGAAGCCTTGCATAATTATGGCAAAGCGACCGAGCTTGGCAATGACAAACCCAGTTGGGTGGCCACATACAACACTCTGCGCGTGGAAAAACTTAAGCGCGATGCAGCGGCGGGAGAGGCTAAAATCAAGGCCGCTTCTATCGCACAGGATAAGTCTGGTGCGAAGTAATCAGCTCGATTATTTTTTCCGGGGTTGAAGCTTCCAAGATCAGTGCGCGCAGGCTCTCGTTGAGGAAGCCCTGCGCAACGACGTTGTCAAAGAAGTCCAGAAGCCCATCGAAATATCCCAGAGCGTTGAGCACGCCGATTGGTTTGGAGTGCAGCTTGAGTTGCGCCCACGTAAGAATTTCGCACAATTCGTCCAGGGTGCCGAAGCCGCCCGGGAGGGCGATGAAGCCGTCGGAGAGGTCGGCCATGAGAGCTTTGCGCTCGTGCATGGATTTAACAAAATGGGTCTGAGTTAGCCTGGTGTGTGCAATTTCGCGGTCGGAGAGGAATGTCGGTATTACCCCGATTACCTGTCCGCCGGCATCCAGAGCGCCGTCTGCCACGATACCCATCAGTCCGACATTGCCCCCGCCGTAGACGAGAGTCAGTCCACGCTGGGCTATTAGCCGGCCGGTGTCGCGGGCTAGTTCTTGATGCGTAACATTGTTACCGGCTGAAGCGCCGCAAAATACGGCAATCGCGTTCACTTAGCAAGACCTCACTTGGCAATGCGCAAGAGTTCTACTATATTTCTTGCATGCACATTATAGATACATGTTTGGCCGAGCAGAGTAAGCTCTTTGAAAAGCTTTTGTCAGAAGCTTTACAGAGAGACACCGCTTCACTGGTCGGTCCCACTCCGGAGGAGCTGGCCAGGCCCTGCAGCACTCTAGTGATGCGGCCCCAGGCCGAGCTGGCTCAGCACCTGG
>Ga0105248_10000841_pt1 | contig 34508 bp, 34 predicted proteins | sample KBSS34metaG_FD_81524 | JGI IMG/M metagenome (GOLD analysis project Ga0105248, IMG submission 81524) | Switchgrass rhizosphere microbial communities from Kellogg Biological Station, Michigan, USA - KBS S3-4 metaG | ecosystem: Host-associated > Plants > Roots > Rhizosphere > Soil | place...
AGCGTGAGAAGAGTCTCCCGAAACAGCTTCGAAAACCGCGGAAAACCGCCATTCCCGCCGGGCATGTCTCGCGGGGCGCTTGCCATGTCTCGCGAAAAAACGATGTGCAGACAAACACATAGCAATGCCCGCGAGGCATTGCCTTTCTCTGGCTTTCCCTTCCTCCCTTCCTCGCCCTCCCGCTCCCCTCCCTGCTGACCCTCCCCGCGCTCCCCTCGGCGCAGAAAGAGAGCCGGGACGCGACGCCCGATCGGCATCCCGTCCCGACCCGAAATACAGTTTGCGTCAGCCATCCGCGAACGCCCGCAACGCATAGGATTTGCTGCGGAACACCCGCTTGCCGAGCAAGGCTCGCGCGTTGCCATCGCCGTCGACAATCACCGTCGCGACAAACCAATCGCCATCCAGTTGCCCGACGATCGCCACACGATCGAGCTCCAAAATATCCTCTTCGAGGTTTGGATATGCCCCGAGCCAGCGCTCTTCGACGCGCGCATCCCAGTGAAAATCGGCATCCTCGGCATCGAGAAAACGCCGAGCGAGCGCTTCGCCCGCGTCCCGTCCGAACTCGATTTCGAGCCCCGCCACCAGTGCCTTGAGCACGCGATTGCCGGCGTCCGCGATGGGTTGAGGAGTGGTCATGACATGTCTCCGCTTCTTGTCCTCACCATCGAGGACGCGGTCTCGACGACGGGCGGCGGAGCGGCTGTCAGGGCCGTCCCGGCGCCAGCCGGGACGCCGCGAAGCGGACGCGGGGGGAACCGATTTGCGCAGCAAATTGGGGGGCACCCGCGGGCCTTGATAGCCGCTTCGCCGCCCGTCATGCTGGGACGACCACGACGAGCCCCCCTCCCCAAACGCCATCATTGGTCGGGCTTCCGGATCGCGAACAACAGGGATTGCGGCTCCGCCGGCCCAGCGGGAGCGGCTGAAACCGGCCCGCGGCGAACTGCGAACAACGCGGGCGCGGCCGGCGGATCTGCTGCTCGCGTCGTATCCAGCTTGGCAAGATAGGCGTCCGTCTCGGCCGGCAGGCCGCGCCCACCGGCCAGCCACGCGGCGTAGCGCGCCGGCCCGGCATTGTACGCCCCGAACACTCCGGGATAGCCGAAGCGGTCGTACATCGCTCGCAGATAGCAGGCGCCGGCGAGAATATTGTCGTGCGGATCGTCCGGGTCAGCGCCGAGCCCCAACGCGACGCGCATCTGTTCCCAGGTCCCGGGCATCAACTGCATCAGGCCCATCGCGCCCTTGGCGCTGCGGATCGGGTGGCCGTCGATGGCAGTGACGCCACCGCTCTCCGCCCGCATCACTTGCGCCACCCAGCGTTCGGGGACCCCGCAGTGCCGCGCCGCTGCGTCGATCAGCGGCTGCCAGCGCACCACCGGATCGGCGATCGGCGCGAGCAGCGCGGCGAGCACGATCAGCGCGACCACAAGAGATGCGCCTGTCCGATGATGTCGGACTTGCTCGTGACTCCGAAATAGCGCCCGTCGAACGAGCCCGCGACATCGGCCACCAACAGGAAATACTCGTCGTCTCCGAGCGTGCGGCAGCCGTTCCACCAGGGCATGCGCCGGGCGGCGGCATCGACGCGCAGGCGTACAGCGACGATGCGCCGGTTGATCAAGATCGCGGCGCCGGCGGCGCATACGCGGTCGCCGGGGACGCCCGCGACGCGCTTCACCAGCGGCACGTTGTGGGGCAAATAGTGGCGCGTCGCGGCGAGCCGGCGATAGGGTTCCGGCGTCCAGGCGACGACGGTTCCGCCGCGCGCCGGCGGCGCGCCGGGCCGTACCCAATAGAGGCCCACGGGCATGCTGGCGCTGGCATTCCACACCAGGCGCGGCGCCGGCGGGAACAGGCTGGAAATGACCATCACCCAGAAGGCCGCGAGCGAGAACAGGATCCAGCGCCAGGTCCGCGCGAATGCGGCTTGCTCGGCGGCGGTCACGACCTGGCGCCGTCGCTGCGGCCCTGTGACCAGGCCTGGAGGTCGTCGATATGATATTGCACCATGCGCGCATGGCGGCGTGGCGCGGGGCCTTCGCCCTTGCCACGCATCCGCTGCATCGTGCGCACCGAGATGCCGAGATAATAGGCCGCCTGGGCCGTGTTGAGATAGGGGCTGCCGCGTTTCGCGCGCTCGGCCCGCACAATATCGTCGTCCATGATTGCTCCGTTCGCTCTGGCGGCTCGAGTGCCGCCGCGACGATCGGAGTTGGCCGAAGGACGACGTCCGGCGCAGGGTCGAAAACCCGCCCCCCGGCTTTTCGACACCCTCGAAATCGAGCCTCGCCCGGTGATGCCGGACGAGGCTCGACCTCCTCGAAGCGGCTGGGTTATGCCGGGAGGCACGGGGCGCACCCCGTGCGACGGAAAGCGGCCGGTGCAGACGCCCCCGCCTGCAAAGACCCTCGCGAGCTATGGCAAATCCGGCTGACCGCTTCTGCCCCGCGCGCCGAAGCGCGCGGGGCGTGGAGTCAGCGCGACCAGATCAGATTATACTGGCCGCCCTCGCCTTCGACGAGCGAGGCGAAGATGGGCGCGGCGAGCGACGGATCGTCGAGCTTGAGCGAGACATATTCGCGGTCTTCGCGCGACATCCGGCTCCAGCCGGCCCCGAATTCGACGCCGCCCGAGCTGGTCACGCGGTGATCGGGCGCCTTGTCGCTGTCGCGCGGACAGGGTTTGATCACTGCCTTGACGTCCAGGGTCAGGGTCCGGATCGCCCCCGAGAAGCTGCCATTCTCGCCGCGCGTGAAAGTGCCGATGGTCGCCATGAAAACCTCCTGATGCTGTGCGTCGAAGCCGCCCGATTGCGGCCTCGATGGCATCGGAAAGGGCGGCTACCGGCCTGCGCGCACCCGCAGGGGCGAAGCACAGCGGAGCACGGCGCCAGCCGTTGCGCGCAAGAAGGCGGGAAGTCGCCTACGAGCCATCTTCAAGAGGCCGCGAGCAATGCGCCAGACATCGGAGGTGTGGCGGTTAGGCCGCAAGCTGCGCGAGAATGCGCCGGATCGAATGCATCCCTGCCTTGTACTTGGGCGTGACTGAGGGCTATCGCTCGCGACATGGGGGAAAAAGTGACCGTCGCCGACCGCGTGCGCGCGCTGATCGAACGCCTGGCACCCGAACCGGTGTGCGATGACTGCATTGCCGAGCGTCTCGAACTCACCGTTCGCCAATGCCCTAATCACGCGACGCGCGAACTCGGCGGCGGCGACGGGTTCGAGCGCAAGCTCGCCGCCTGCTCGCTGTGCGGCGCGACCAAGAAAGTGATCCGCCGCGCGCACCGCTGAGCGTGTCCCGCGTTGGCGGGTGCGCCCGCTAGCTGCCCTTCGTGCGCGGCTTGCGCTTCGCCCCGGGTTTACGCCCGAGGCCGATCTGGATCGCGAGCGAGCGGCGCTGCTCGGCATAGTCGGGCGCGACCATCGGATAGTCGGCAGGCAGGTTCCAGCGCGCGCGATAAGCCGCTGGCGTCAGCTGGTGGTGAGTCATCAAATGACGCTTGAGCATCTTGAGCTTCTCGCCGTCCTCGAGACAAACGATATGATCCGGCTTCACCGAAGAGCGCACCGAAACCGCTGGCTTCAGTTCGGCCTCTGGTGCCGGCGCCGGCTCGCCCAGCCCGGCGAGCGCCGCGTGCACGCGCGCGATCAGGCCGGCGATCTCGCCAACCGCCACATGGTTGTTGCCGACATGCGCCGCGACGATGTCCGCGGTTGCTTCGAGCAGCGATCCCGCAATTGCCTCTCCCATACATCCTCCGAATTGATTGTTATGGCGGGATCGTATCCCGTTCCCCGGGCGCACCAACCTAGGGATAATGCGCACAAACGCCTCCAAAAGGGACAGATTCCGCGCCGCGCATGCTTCAGCGTGCGCGGCGCGCCGATCCTGGATCGTTTGCAAGATGCGGGCGGCGCAGCGCCGCCCGCACCTCCTCAAGCGGCGAGCCGTTCCGTCTCCTCCGAGGCGCTTTGCGCGGCGCCGGGCTCGAGTTGCGGAACCGGCGCCGGCGGCACCTTCGCGGCGGCACTGACCGTGCCGACGCCGCCCCGCGCGGTATAAGCGGCGGGCGGGAACGCCACCCAGCGCGGCACCCAGCGCTCGATACGGGTGCGTCCATTGTCGCCGGCAAGGCAGTCGGCGACGATCGCCTTGAGCGCCTTGGTCTTGCCGCCGGCATTGGCGCTGGCGACCGCCGGTCCGGCAGTGTCGGCGACCATTGCGGTCAGCACTTCACGGTCGCGGTTGAGGTCGAGGAACGCGCCATCAGCTTCCCACCAATCCGCCAAGTTGATGGCAAGGTGCATACCCACCGCCTCGACCGCGACGCTGCCACACGCCAATGCCTCGCCCATCACCACGCTCACCACGTCGAGCACAGCCGGGTCCGGCAAGTCGAGCAGCCGCAGGAAAATCGCGGCGAGCCGGTCCCCGCGCAGCTTTTCCGTGAACCGTCCGCCGATCACGCGCGCGCTGTCGGTGTCGAACCCGAGCAACGCGAGCACCGCACCACGCTTCTCGGCGAACACGGCCTCTCCCCGCGACGCCGCAAGCGAGGCCGCGATTTCGTCGCTCGGCGCCGACTGCGGGTCCGCCTCGACGCGAAACAAATGGGTTCCCGCGATTGCATGCGCGACCATCAACCGCAGCGCGACGCCGCCCTCGCCCGCCAAAACCGCGCGGACGGCGGAGTGGCGGTGCAGATCGACATAGGCCTGCAACTTGGCCGTCATTTCCGCCCGCGCCGGCTTTGCCGCCTCGACTTGCGGTTGGTCGGCACGGCGCGCACGCTCGGCTTCCCTGCGGCTCAGATAGCCTTCGTGGAAGACGACCTCGCCGCTCGCGCGCACGTCGATATAGACGCGCCCGCCCTTGTTCTTAGGCGTCTTCTCATGCTCCCAGCCGTGGAAATGCTCGGTCGCGGGGACCACCACGACTTCGCACCAGCCCGCCTCCAGATAGGCGGCGTGCCGCGCCTCGATCGCCGCGTTCTGCGCGGTCCAAAAACCATCGGCGCTCGCGAAATAGCGGTCCTCGCCGAACAGGTCGGCGACCGTCGCCAGCCCCGACTGGTCGATGTCGAACAGCGCATGCGAGGCCTTGATCGACGTGCCTCCGAACAGCCATGCCTTCAATTGCTGGCCGGTCGGCGCGCGCGCTTGCGGGTCGTCGAACAGCGCGATCCAGTCCTGCTGCTGTTGCTTGCTGGCCATGGTCAGGTGGCGGATCGTCGCCGCATCGATCTTCTCGGCGCGGTAGAGATTGCGAATGCGTGGCAGCAGGTTGCCGAGCGCGAGGATGCGCCGCACGCCGGCGTCGGGGATACCGAACGTCGCGCCGATATCCTCGGGTTTGCGGCCTTCGCGCACGAGCCGGCTGAACGCTTCCCACTGCGTCACTTCATCGGGGTCGAGGCGCGCGGTATTCTCGATCAGCGACGCCTCGATCGCGGCGGCATCGTCGCCATCGTCGAGAATTGCGCACGGCAACAAGCACGCAACCGGCTCGCCGTCACCGGCTTCTGCCGCGACGATGCACGCGGCGTGGAAGCGACGCGCGCCCGCGACGATCTCATAGCCGGGCGCGTCGCTGCCGGCGTCGGGGTCCGGATTGAATTGGGGGCGCACCAGCAGCGGTACGATCACGCCGCGCTTGCGCACGGTCGGCAGAATGTCGGTCACGTCCGGCGCCTTCCTGGCGTAGCGCATGTTGGCCTTGCTCACGGCGAGCTTGTCCAAGGCAATGAATTCGAGTTTCATGAGTGGTACTCCAATGCGAGTGCCGGCCCGCCGTCTTCTTGGCAGCAGGGGGCGGGCCGGCTTTTTTGCGGCGATGCGCGCCGCGCGCGTCATCCGTCGCCGGGCACCTGCCCGCCGTTCGGAAGCTCTGGAACCGCGAGCGCGACGCGCCGCAGCAGAGTTTCGGCCCAAAGGATCGAGCCGGCGTGGCGCGACCACGCCGTCCAGATCGACAGCGGAAATCGCGTAGAGAAGCCGGTGTCGCGCTCGATTCTGAGCCCAAAGGGCACGCGGACCTGTTCGATTTCGGAAAGACTGAAGCTGCCGAGTTCGGGGCAACCGAACCCAAGGTCGGCGAGTCCGAACAAGGTGTCGCCATCGTCGTCGAGTTCGGTCGCGAGCCAGGTCGCGGCACTCAGCGGATGGAACAGCTTGAGCAAGGGCACGGGATCGACCGGGCTGCTCGTCAACTCCGCCAGCTGGGCGGCGCGTGCGTTCGCCTGCAGCGCGGCGGCGATGTCAGGGGGCAAGAGCGTCATGCCGCAGCCCTCCCGCCCTCAGCCGCAGCGCGCGCGAGCAGCCAGTCGGCGGCCTTGCTCGCTGCGCTCGCTGCGCGGAAGACCGCGCGATTGTCTTCGCGCAGCACGTCGAGCCAGCAGCCGATATAATCGGCGTGGCGCACGGTCGGCGCGATGCCGAGCGCCGCACAGAGGAACGCCGAACCCATTTCGGCGACCAGTTCCTCGCGCGCATAATGTTTGCTGCCGAAAGCGTTCAGCAGCTTGCGATTCAGCCGCGACGCATGGCCGGTCGCGTGCGTCAGTTCGTGCAGGCAGGTGCGGTAATAGTTGATCTGGTCGAAGAACGCGGGTTGCGGCGGCACCTGCACATAGTCGGCGGAAGGGACATAAAATGCTTCGTCCCCACCCACTCGAACATCGACCCCGCTCGCAGCGATCAGCGCTTCGGCGGCCGGCACGATCTCGCGCTCGGCAAGCGGCAGCAGTTCCGGAGCGAGCCCCGCGCCCAGCCCTTCGCACTGCGCGACGTTGAACACGACGAACCGCTTGAGGAACGGGATGGCCTTGGCCGCGTCGCCGCTCTCGGCGGCGCGTTCCTTCTCGCCTTCCGGCACGAAACGGTCGGCATAGACGACCATGGTCCCGCGCTCGCCCTTGCGCACATTCCCGCCCGCATCGAGTGCCTGGCGGAAGGTCAGCCAGCCCTGCGTCGGATAACCGGCGGCGATCACCGCGCTCCACAGGATCAGGATGTTGATCCCCGAATAGACGCGGCCCGACACGGCGTTGCGCGGCAGCGCGGGACCCACGGCACCGGACACGCCCCACGGCTGTACCCAGGGCACGCGGCCCGCCTCCAGCTCGGCGACGATGCGCGCGGTCACCTCGTCATAAAGGCTCGCGCGCGGCGCCTCGGACGGACGCGCAGGACGCTCGCCACGGGCGCGGGCGCTGGGGGTTCTAGGCATGCGGTTTCCTCCTCACCGCCCCAAAAAGCGCGTGGCTTCCCCGGAAAGCGGGGGTGGGCGGCACGAGCGACCGAGAGGCCCGAACGAGCGGCAGGAGGCACCCGAAGGGGCACAGCACAGCGGAGCACGCCAAGCGCAGCACCGGCGTTGCCGCCGGCCGCGCCGGGCCTAGCGGGAAGCGCCGCGCACCCGCGCTTGCCGAGGGAGGCCCAAACCGACGCGGCTGCCCAGGCAGCCTCCGAATTGCCGGACCGAAGGTCCGCACCGGCCTGCGCGGCACGCAGGCCGCTCCGCCAGTCGATCGTTACCCGTGAGGGCCGAGACGTCAGGCTCGGCGCCGCTGCCAAGCGGCGTAGAGCGCGGTCGCGCGCGTCAGCGCGAGGCGGTGAGCAAATCCAGCTTCAAAAACGGTAGCCACGCGTCGCCGGCCAAGGGGTCGGCGTCCAGCAGGCGTTGCGTTAAGTGACCAAGCCGAATCAGCGGACCTTCTTGCTGAGCGCGAAAACTTGGCTTGTCAGATGGACCGCCATCGCGACGACGAAAAGCTGCGTCAGGAGGAACAGCGCAGCGACATCATCATAGTGACATCCAGTGGCGCCGATGCAACCGGCCGAATTTGCCGCAATGTCAAAGTCTCTCGGCACGAACGCCACTGCGATCAGCCAACTTCCAAGAGCAATGGGCGCGGCACGACGATTGCGCAGGCGTCGAATCTCGGCCTTCTCCTCGTTGCGCGCCTTCTCGCTAGTCGCGAACACCTTATCAAGCGCAGCTTGGATGGAAGTGCTCCAGGCGCTGTAGAGGAGGGCCAGCACGGCGAGCAGCAGACTGGCGGCCGATAGCGGATTGGCGACATCGCTCACCGCGCGACCGGTGTCGCCGTGAATCCGGCGCAAAGCAGGTCATAGGAATTCGGGTCTATCGCGAAGGTGCCAACACTGTCCGGCAACCGCACGATCGGCTTGAGCGTCGGATCGTCGGCAACCAGGCGCTGGTTGAGCAACTCGATCAAGTTGGCGGCCTTTACCTGAGCCTGATAAAATCCGCCGTCGGCGCGCCAGGTGACGGTTTCGAGCAATGCTTTCGCTGAGCCGTTCATCGCAGATTGAAGCTGATAGCGATATTTCGACAGCGCGTTGCGGATCAGGGTGCGGCTCGCGGACAAGGTCGTCTGGAACAGCCGCGAGATGCCGGCATCGTTAGGGATCTTCTGTTCCATCGCGTGCTCGATAAGCAGCGCCAGCCGGTGCTCGAGAAAGTCGCTGCCGCGCGAAAAAACGCGCCGGCCGAGATAGGTTTCGAGATACTCGTTGAGTGCCGCTTTCGCGTGACGGTTCAACGTTGCGTTTAGCCCCTTGGCATCACAACCGATCGCAGCAATCAAGCTGTTCTGATCTGGCTGCGATATGTCGATATCGAACGTGATCTTCACTGTATCGGCCTCCGCCCGCTGTCATTTCTGTGCATGATAAGCTCGACTTGACTTGCGAGCGAGCCTTGAGGTGGAGGCCGCAAGTACCCAGGCAAGTTCTCAGGACGCAGGTCGGGAGCGGCCGAGGAGTCCGAGGCTGGCCTTGTGCGCAGATTGTTCCAATTGACCTCGCGCATGACCACGTCCCGCAGCAACTGCTCAAGCGCGACGAAGCGAGCGCGCCAGACGGAAGAGTTCGGCCTGATACAATGCGTCGTGTAGGGCATCGTGATCACCCTTGAGCGTCGGCTGCAAATGTTCGCTCATCGCGCTCGACCGAGTTTCTCGCCACGTCGTACCGGCCGCGCCCATGTAATAGGCCTTGATGTCGACCGCAGTGAATCCGAATGGATTATGCCCTAGGAAGCGGTGGAAGTAATAGTTCACGAAGGACCAGTCGAAGGGCGCGTTTAGCCCCACGAAAACAAGGTCGCCGTCGCCGGCAAGCTCGGTTGCCCAGCGTTCGAACTGCTTCATGGCGGCGGCCGGCGCCAGACCAGTCTTGGCAAGCGATTCAAGCGACAGCCCGCTCACCTCCAGCGCCTTGGGATCAGCTCGGTTGTTGATCGGTTGCAATGTACATTCGAAGGTTCGATCGGGAATATCGACCGCGCACGCGCCGATTGAAAGCATGCTGAACTCACCGGGGATCGGTCCGGACGTCTCGACATCGACGGAGACGAAAATCTCTTTGTGACTCACGATATCAATGGCTCCGGTGAGACGAGCGGCGGGCGGTTGCGAATCGCTTGCCAATGTGCGCGAAATGCATCGCGCCGCGCCTTGAGCGACCCAGCTGGCGGCCACAGGAGGCCGGAGAAGGTCGTGATGTCGAACGGCAATGCGGTCCCTTCCTTTGCCATGACCATCGTCGGCAGGCCGCGACCTAGCGCATAGCCCAGTTCGAGGAAGCAATTGGGACGGGCCCCGGTAAGATCAGCAAGAACGACGCTGCTACGATGTAGCTTGGCGAAAATTTCCTCGTCGATCCGGGCATGATCATAGGCTTGCTGGCCGTCGATCACGATTAGCCGGTAGCCGAGTTCGTCCTCGACGATCGGACGAACGACGGTCTCGAAATAGTCCTCGACGTCCTGGAAGTCGCCCAGCTTGGGATTGAGCAGCCGCACCGCGAATGCCCGAGGTGGCTCGAGCGCTTCGAGCAGGTCGACCAGTTGGCCGATCCGATCGTCGACCGATTGTCGGGCAGGGAAGCGGATCCGGTTGAGCCAGGCATGGGCTTCATGGTCGCCGGCCGCGCGGAACAGGCGCGCAGTGTGGCTGCTGGTCAGCCCGAAATTAAAGAGCCGCCGCGCACCCGTACTCTCGGGAGAGAGCGCAAGGTTGAGCGGGATGATCGGCTTGCCGGCCGCGTGATAGAGGTTGGCGAGGAACAAGACTCCCTCGGTGCCGCCAAGCGCCACAAGAATGTCACCGGCGCGCGCTTGCGCCTCCATGCGCTTGCTCGCCATGTTCCAGTGCGCGGCGTTCTCGATCTCGACCAGCGGACTGTCGCGTAGCGAATCCCACAACGCGACGTACTCCGGCGGGATCTGATCCTCATTCTTGTAGTGCTGGACGGCGATGGCGAGCGGCCCCGGGACACCTGTTGGCCGGTGCGTCAGATTGTCGCGCACGACATTCCAGATCAGCCAGTCGAAACAAATCGGAAGGCCGTCGGCCTTGCGCACCGGCTCGGCATCGACCGGTATGACGAAGTTGACGCCGCGCTTGACCAGCGCCTTGACCAGCCCGGCAATGAGCAGGCGGGCATTCTCAACATCGTCGCGGCTCGCGACGCCGATATCCTCGACGATGCTGCCGGCGATATGGATGCGCCTGCCGAACAAAGGGGAGCGCGCCATCAGCGATCTTCCATCACCGGCGACGCCCTCAAGCTTTCTGCCACCTGTTTCAGATGCTCAAAGGTCAGCGCGTGACCGGGATAGGCCTTGGCAAGCGCAGTTGGATAGAGTCGCGTTCGAAGATCCGAATAAGTCCACGGCGGATCCTCGCCCCGAGCGCCGGTCAGCGACACGAGCGCATCGAACTGGGTCGCCGTAACCGCGAGCCCGGCGAGGTCCATTTCGAACAGGGCGCGCCGTTCGCCTTCGGATGGCCGCCTGAATTCCTCGATGATTGCAGCGCGTCGGCGGATCGCAGCATCGAGAACGGAAACGCGGTTCGTACACAGGAACACGACGACCCGGCCCCCATAGGCGCGCAGCCCATCTATCCCCTGGATCAAGGTGTTCACCGCAACTTTGTCTTCGTGATGGCTGTGCGCCTGCGCCCGCGAAGCGCCGAGGCTGTCGCCTTCGTCGATGATGAGGATCGCGCGGCGATGCTTGCCGGCGGACTGTGCGACTTTCTGGAACGCTTCAGCGAGCAACGTACCCATCTCGCCTACCATGCCGGCGCCCCGGACGCGGTTGCTGAGCTTGAAGAGGATCGAATCCTCGACGCGTGCATCGGCGACCAGGCGGTTGGCGATGCACTCCGCCATCGCCGTTTTGCCGGTCCCTACATCGCCGTGGAAAACCACCAGGGGATACTGCTCGGCGACCAAGTCGACGAGCGCGAGCTTGCCCTTGTGATGCTTCTTATTCCAGGCTTGCAACTCGCCGCCGTGGAGCAGGAGCCGGAGCTGGTCTCGCACGCGGGCATAGCGCGCACCAAACCCGAGCAATGTCTTCTCGCGCGCCAGCAATTTCTCGTCGGGCAGTGCGATCTCGCTTTCGAAGGGACTGGGCTCGCTCATGCCGCCCAGTCCAGCCGCTGGATGCCGTAGCTGTTGCTGGCATAGTCGCGCCCGCCCGAGCTCGACAGGCCGGCATGGGTCGTATCTGCGTTCGTTGGAGACCAGCCGATCTTCAGCTTCGACTTCATCGTTTCCCGTGCCGCACTGGTGTAGCTGTCGTTGTAAAACAGGACGATCCGCAGGTACGGCGTCCCGACGCGCGGCCACCGAACGCCACCAGGGCGGCTAGAGGTCCAGCCCGATGCACTGGTGGTGATCAGGAACTGCGTGGCATAAACCTCCTCGCCATCGTCAAGCAGCGTCACGTCGACTTTGCGGAGGTAGCCCGCCTTTGCGAGTGCCTCGATGTCATGTGCATAATTCTGCGTCTCCGCGGGCGTCCAACCGCCGGTGCTGTCGGCGATCATCATCAAGTCCGCGCGAACACGGGTCACGACCTTTTCAATATCTGCAACAGTGTAGGTACCGGTTTTGGTTCCAGTCTGGCTCATCGCTCAGTCCTCCGTCTTAAAGCGAGGACCGAAAATCTCTTTCCAGATCTCGTTGTCGTTTTCCGCGGCGGCGAAGCTGGCGTTCTCCCAGGCGGCATCGGCTGCGGCGACGATCTCTCGCCGCTCGGCTTCGGACAGCCGGCTCGCCACATTGTTGGTGCTCGAAACCGGATCGAAGATTACGACCGGATCGGCGAAGGCGCCGAGTGGCAGGCTGTTTTCGGGGAAGCTGATCGGGTCGGCGAGGCCGGACTGGGCGATGTAGAGCAGGAAGTTGCGGAAGCGCTGCTCGATGCTGCCGTCCTTGCCCTGGGTGTCGAGCACGTGCGCCATGATAAGCTCGATCGTGAAGGACTTAAGCTTCGAGATGCCGTTGTGGTTGCGCCACTTCTTGGCCATCCGCACCAAGGTCCGGAAATCGGCGTCGGTGTCTTTACGGTCGCGCACGAACTTGATCTGGCCCGGCGCGCAGGTTTCGACCTTTTCTCCCGTCTGGATATCGAACTGCCAGCCATAGCCGGGGCGATCCGGGTCCTCGATAACCGGTACGATATCGACACTGAGCCCCGTGCCAACGAATGTCACCGTCGCCGCTTTCCGCTGGATCTCGAAATCCTCGACCGACTTTGTTGGATATTGCTTGATGAGCAGATCGTAGATCGTATCGCTCAGGCTCTGGAGCGTCTCGTGATCGGCGTCTTTGTCAGCGATGTAGAAGACGACGTCGACATCGACCGGATCGACGCTCGTCTTGCGCAGGATCGTATATTTGGCGAACGAGCCCGCCTTAACGACCTTGGTGATCTTGATCTCGGTCTTGTTGCGAACCGACTTGCACAGCTCGGTGATCAGGCGATCGACCTGCCCGTGATACTCCTTGCGTTTGTCGGCGGGCAGGCGAAGGACGTTGCTATCGTAGTAGCGCAGCTGCGTGTTGCTCAATGCCATGGTGGCATCCCCCTGAACGTCGCGCGCTGCTGCTGGTCCCATTCAGCGACGCCGGCCTTCCGGCACCGCGGAGAAAATAGGCGCTTCACCACGCGTTGGTTTACAAACCCCCGGAATTGTGGGCTTACAGACAGTAGATAGGACGCGTTAACCGCATTTCAAGGGCTTTTGGTTTACATAAATGTGATTATCTGCCATTTTGTAAACCAATGGTAAGAGGAGATCGACATGGTCGGACGCAAGCTCAAGGTGGCGAGATCCGCCGCCGGCCTGTCGCTGCGCGCGCTGTCGGATGCGATCGACAACCGTGTCTCAGCCCAGGCAATCGGCAATTACGAGCGCGACGAGGACATGCCGGGGTCGGCGGCGCTGATCGCGATCGCCAACGCGCTTGGCGTGACGGTCGATTATCTTCTCAGCGAAGAGGAGCTGGTGCTGGAAGGTGTCGATTTTCGCAAGAAGGCGGTCGCTTCGGCCCGCGAGGAAGCGACGCTGGAAGCCCGCACGATCCACTTGCTCGAGCGATATCTGGCGCTTGAGGACCTCTTGAACCTGCGAAGCGTCGATTGGGAACAACCGCGCAGCGCCCCCTACCCCGTCGCTGATCTGCGCGATGCGGAGGATGCCGCGCGGTCGGTGCGTGAAGATTGGGGTCTGGGCAATGATCCGATCCCCAAGCTGGCCGAGTTGCTCGAAGAGCGCGGAATCAAGGTTTTGTCGCTCGACCTGGACGATATCGACGGACTTGCCGCCAGGGTTCGGCGCAAGGGCCGTGACGCTGCGCGAGTCATCGTGATCAAGAAGAGCAGCTGGTCGGAACGCAAGCGGTTCAATCTCGCCCACGAACTCGGCCATATGGTGATTGCTCTGGCCGCGGGGGTCGACGAGGAGAAGGCAGCGCACCGATTTGCCGGCGCTTTCCTGATGCCCGCCGATGTCCTCCGCTCCGAGATCGGCGCGCACCGGTCATCGATCAGCATCGGCGAGTTGGTGGCACTCAAGGAGCGCTTTGGTGTCAGTATCCAGGCACTTACGTACCGGTGCAAGGATCTCGGCATCCTCAACCAGGCCGCGTTTGCCAAGCTCTTCAAAGTTTTTGCGGAACGCGGATGGCGAAGTGCGCCTTTTGCGGAACCGGCCAATATGGACCCAAATTTTGAGGAGCCGCGCCGGTTTGAACGTCTATGCTATAGAGCGCTGGCCGAGCAAGTAATCGGAGAGGCCCGGGCAGCTGAGCTGCTTGGCATTTCCGTGCGCGAACTCGACGCTCGCCTGGATCAAATCGCGGTGTAAATATTGCTCGTCCTCGTTTCAGATACATCCGTAATCATCGATCTGGAACGAGGGGGTTTCCTTGGGGACCTGTTTCGGCTGCCCTATGAATTTGCAGTGCCGGACCTGCTTTTCGATCGCGAGCTCAAAGGCCCGCTCGGCGATCGGCTCGTCGCTCTGGGCATGCGCGTCGAAGATCTGACCGCTGCCGAGCTCAGCCGGGCAATTGCCATACGACGAGCCCGTACCGAGCTATCGACGCCCGACACTTTTGCATTTGCGATCGCCGAGCAGCGGGGCTGGCCATTACTCACCGGCGACGGCGGCTTACGCCGTCTCGCCGGCGACGAGGGGCTGGTCTTTCACGGCGTGCTTTGGCTGTGCGACCAGTTTGAAGAGCACGTAGTAATCCCCGCGGACCGTCTCCACGCCGGGCTCAGCGCAATTTCGAGTCACCCGCGCTGCAGACTTCCAACCGGCGAAGTAAACGCGCGCTTGCGGCGCTACTCGAGCGGTTAGCGCACTGCGCTTGAGACGGCCTGAACTCGCCCAAAATACGCTTCTCGGCCACCAACAGGGTTTGCGGCCACGCAATCTCATCAAGAAAGACTTGTGCGTTTCGCCGACGGAAAGGTTCAGTCGGTCAATTTGTGATTGTGACCATGCTCTCCAACCTTACGCGCCCCGCAATATTAGGCCCGTTCCATTTGTGCGCTGATCACATGCTCAACGGCGACGATGGTGCGAAGCTCTCCTGCTCATACCCCAACTCTGCCTCTGCAATTTGGTCCCAGAGCTCAGCAATCGCGCTATTTGGACACGCCCCGACCTTCAAACCACGGCGCGACGGAGTCGGAGCTCCATGCTTGGCCAGCAGATCGGCGTTCATCATGTGTGGCCGGAGCGCGATCTGGTGCACCGCCAAAGCATCCTCAAGATGACGAAAGATGCGGACGCCGCCCGGGTCCATGTCGCCCCAATGAAAGGCGGGGGCGCCCGATTGCCCAGTGAGGCGAACAATCTGCTTGAGAATCGGACGCGCAGGGAAGCCCCCAGTATAGAAGATCAATCCCGTCCGATCCGAATTGATTTCACGGACGTGACGGACAAAGGAAGCGTAGTTCTCGATCGTCAGCACATAGCGAACGGGCCGAGCGACACCGAGCCGGTCTCCCTCTTCCGGCGGAACGCCCAGATAGCTTGTGCCGGGCCATGTTTCGCCATTGAAGGTGAACGGGCCGCTCAGCAGCAGCGGCTGTGGCAAGCGGGTGACGCCGAACGTGGCCAGCGTGTCCGCCGCATCCAGCCCAAGTTCCAGCATGCCGGGATAGAAGCGGTCATACATTGCAACGACGGCTGCGGCGCGTTGCTCCAGGGACTTGCTCCGCACGCCTGCCATGCGTGAAAATGTCCGATAGTCGAGGAGCGAGGTCGAGTCCGGCGCGCGATCATGAAGCGCGAGAACAAGCGCGATCGTCTCGGCCAGCGCGTCCGCATCCCCGGCGGCGAGCGTGAACCGGGAAACACCGCGCGCCCAGGCGCCGGCCAGATCATCGAGTGCCAGCGCCGCTGATGGCGGCAGATCGATGCGCGAACGCACGTCGGACAGCGCCTCATGGACACTCATCGCTGCAGGCTGTCGACCCAGATGCCGATAGAGAATCTGAGGATCGACAAGGCGTACATGCGTAATGGTATCGATGCCATCGACGGACTTGCGCTGCAGGGCGATCCCTTCGTCGCGGGCGACACGCTCCAACGCCCCTATCATCCGATCCTGATCGGCAACGCTGCTGAACCCGTCATAATCGATATAGGCCAGATGCCGCCCAACGGCTGGCTTTGCCTCCAGTCGATCGAGCAAATCGTGGAGCAGCTCAGCGCTATCCTTGAAGCCGCGGCGGCTCACTCGGCCGCATCCGATCGTGACGGCTCAAGGCTGTGCGCCAATTCCTCGTCGCTCAAATGCTGGGGATTTGCGGCACGCATTTCAGTACGCGCATGCTCCTTGATCCAGGCGCTTTCGGCGGAGACATCGTCCCGGGTCCGAAACACGTCGATGATGCATTCGAGATTTTCCAGCACCACCGAGCGCTTTTCCGATGGGGCCGCTATCACAACCTGCAGCCCGATCTCCCGGTAGAAATCGAGCAGGGTGCGCTGGTTCGGGCCATCCATCTTGCTGAAGGCTTCGTCGAAGACGGCAAGCCCCAGCCCGAGCGGCGTGTCGAGCTGCTGGCGGCGTGTTCCGTGGTAGATACTGGAAAGCGCGGCGCCGATGATGACGTAGTACGGCACCTGGCGCTCTGCGCCGCTCGCGACCCCGCGCCGGCGATCGAAGCTGGTTTTCCGTCCCGAACTGATGTCCTGCATCTGCAAGTCGAACGAGAAATATTTGCGGTAATCCTGGTAGATCGAGAAATCGAGCGCCTGGTCGCTCAGCAGCTCCTCGACCTCGCGCAAGGCCCGTGCCTGCGCCTCGTCGCGCGGCGCGCCACGGCCGAACAGCGCGCTGAGCGTGCTCTCATCCTCCTCGCTCTCGCGGGCCAAGCGATAGAGAGCCTCGAACTCGGGCTTCACATGCGCATGGAGCGTGTAGGTCTCGTTGTGCAGCGGGCGGGACTTCAGCGCCTTGCCAAGATTGTCGAGCTCGGTCCGCATGACGCTGAAGCGGCTGTTGAGTTCGTGCACGAACGCCGTGCGGAACAAGCGGCCAATCTGATCGGCCGCCTCATCGGCCTGTCGCCGATATTGGATCAGTTCATTCTCCTCGAGTGCCCTGACGTTCTCCGTGACCCAAGGCTTGATCTCGCCGAGGATCCGAACCTGCGCGCCCGAGGGTCCGGTGCCGCCGAAAGCCACCCGATATCGGCCGAGCGCCTCGCGAACCTGTGCCTCCATGTCGCGGTGGTCCGCCTGCGCCTGATCGGCTTGCTTGGTCTGCTGCTGAACCATGCGCGCCAGCGACAATGGGCGCAGCTCTTCATAGGCGTTGCGCAGTGGCGTGAACTGCGCGGGGTTACCGACCCGTTCGCGAAACAGGCGCCGTCGCGTGGCAAGGCTCAGCCACGAACCAAGCTGGCCCTCGCCGCCGCCAAGCCGCACCGCGACTTCCTGCAAGGCATTGCGCAATGCGCCACGGGTCTCGACCAGCACCTGTTTGTCGGCTTCGGCATCCTTCAGCCTTGACCGAACATTCGCCAACGCCGCCTGGAGCGCCGGATCGATCGTGGCTGCGATCTTGTCGAGACGATTCTGAAGGTTCGCCCGCTGTTCGTCGAGCTGGTCGATCACGGACGCGAGACGGTCGAGCCTGTCCTCGTCAGCGACGGGGGCGATCATGGCTTCCAGCCGCTTGGCAACATCGTCGTGCAGCTGTTCGGCGGTCTTGTGGATCGCGAGCAGGCCCTGTTGCTCGTCGATGGATTTTGCCAGCTCGGCCAGCATGAGCGGCGCTGCCGCCCGTCCGATCTTGAAGTCCTGCGCGCGCAGAACCTCGACGACGATACCGCTGTTATAGGCACCGTCGCGCATGATCGCGCGGCCGCCACCCAGCAGTTCCTCCTCAGTATCCGCCAACGCGACATTCCCGGCGCGAAACACGATGAAGGCCACTGCTAGCGGATCCTCGCTGCGCAGCACGCTGGCGAGTGTTCCGGCAACTGGGTCGCGCGGCAGATCGGCTAGCCGCCGGGTATTGGCGACACGGCAACCGCGATAGGTATCGCGGCCGCCGCGCAGAATCGAAACCGCACGCGCGGCATGTTCCGGATCGACGAGGATGGCCTCTCGGTCGCGTCCGAGCAATGCCTCGGCGGCCGCGCGCCAATCCTCGTTCACGACCTCGGCCACCTGGCACAGCGCGCGTGGCCGCATGCCTTCTTGCGTCAACGCGTCCATCAGACGCTGCGTGCGGTCATCGAGTGCAACACTGCCGGCGCGAGCCTGGTCACGCTTGGTCGAAAGCGCCCGGATTTGATCCTCGATATCACCGCGCCACCGAATGGCCTCGTTCCGGCGCGCTAAGACCTTGGGCAACTGCGCCGCCGCGACCGTGGCCGCGGCGTCCAGCAGCTGATCCATCTCGAGCGGATCTTTCGGCCAGCGCGGTGGGACCAGGTCGAGGCTCTTGGCTTTGATGGTATCGAGCGCCTGCATGAGCTCGCCCATCTTGAGCGGCGCCAATATGTCGCGCTGATCAAGAAGCGTCGTGGCGCGCGCGGCGCTGACGAACCGCGTTTGAAGGCGAACGGCAACGGCGTTGCGGGCCTGCTCGGCAACTTTGAGTTCGCCCGACACGATCGCTCGCTGGCTGGCCTGATCCTGCGCCAACAGCTGGGCGTTGAGACTCTCCCGTTCCTCCTCGAGAAGAGCGATCTCAGCATCATGACGCGCGATCTCGGCATTGGTCGCCGTCAATGAGGCGCTTTTCTCGCGCTGATCGGACAGGTTGGCGAGGAGCGCGGCGCCGGCCTCGATCAGCCCGGCAAGACGAACCACACCGCGTGCAACCTCCTCGCGCTTGAGCAGCTCGGCAAACTCCGTGATCAGAGCCTGGATCGCCGTCAACGCCTCGAGGCGCTGCTCCAGCTCCTGGATATCGCGCTGGATTTCGCGATAGCGCTGGATCGACTCGCGCAGTTCGCCAATGTCGATGTCGTTGCGCTCGAGCAGATAGTTGTGAACGAAATGCTCGACCGTGCGCATGTCTTCGAACGAGAGCGCAAGCACGAAGGCGCGCACGAACCGCTCGGGATCGCTGGCCCGACGGCCGGTAAACAGCAACCGCATATAATCGCGAATATGATTGCGGGCATTGTCGGTGTGGAGGATCTGGGTTCCCGCCGCCTTGCAGGCCGCGTCCAGGCGCTGGCGGACCACAGCCCAGGGCGCAGAAATGAGCTGGCCATCGTCGAGCGTGTCGATGAACATGCCGGTATCGAGACGAACGCCCGACGCGATATAGCGGCCGACGATCTGGATCTCGTCCTGGCTGGTGGCTTCGATACACAGACCCATACTGACCGGTGGACGGGCGCCGTCGGAATCGTCGAATACCAGGGCGATGTGAGTGATCGACTGCCGTCTCAGGCTTTCATGCTCGTTGAGCTGGCCGAGACAATAGCCGCGCAGCGTGCGTTCGGAGCGCCCGCCGCCCTCGCCCGCCGAGCGATTGAACCGGTAGAACTTGGCAGAACCCCCGGTCATGACCGCCTGAATCAGGTCGATCAGCGTCGATTTTCCCGACCGGTTCTTGCCGAGGATCGCGGTGTCGCCCCACAGGTCGAGATCGGCGCGCGCCAGCAGATGCCACTGGACGAGCGAGATGCGGCGCAGCTGCATCATTCGCCCGGGTCCTCGCCGGGCTCGTCGACGGGATCGGCCTCCGCTTCGACGACGTCCGGCCGTGCCAGCCATTGCTCGAGGCTGGCTACGAAATCGTCGCCGGCGACCACTGCGATCAGGGCACGGATGGTAAGCTCCATGTCCTGCGCGTCATCGTCATAGTCCCCGAGGTGGACGATGGCCCGTCGTTCGAGCAACCGGACCACATCGCGAAATTCGCTGACCGAGAGCGATGCCTTACGCGAACGCGCGACGACATCCTGATAAGCGTCGAATGCCTCGTTGAGCGTGAGCAGGACGCTGCCATGCTGGAGGATCTCGCCATCCTGAATGCGTTCCTCCCAGAGTCTGCGCAAAAGCAGCATCACCAGGGTTTCATCGATGCGCATGCGCGGCGGGCTTATCCGCTCGGTGTCGGGCAAAATGCCGGCCCAGCCTTCGGTGTCGCGCACGACGAGCCGATATCCCGCGACATCAAAATAGGCTTCGACGAGCCTGGTGAGCGCCGGTCTGCGCAGGGTCTCCATCAAGCTCGGCGATCCACGATCGTCGGTGTGCAGGAATTGGTAGCGCAGCAAATGGCTGATCACCTGGGTTACCCGCAGCATCTGGCGCGGGTCGCGCTCTTCGAGCTGCGCGAATTCAACGAGCATTGGCAGTATCCATAGTCACCCGGTCGCCCTTACGGCGGACCGCAAAGCCGCCGCACGCGATCCACGGATTGTCGATATCGAGGGCCCCGGCTGAGACGAACTCATAATCCCGCGCCAGATGCATCGCGAGCGGATGCCCCTGCAAATCCCCCTCCCCCGCAGCAACCACCAGGCGCAGTGCTTCAAAGGCAAGGAAATCGTCGACGCTTTCCAGCCAGAAGCTGGCGGCCTGTGTCTCCCCGAAGGGCGGTATGCGCCGTTCGAGGAAGCGGCTCACTTGCCGCGGCGTGACCGCCAGCCGGTCGAGATATTCGCGCTCCAGCCGTTTCCGCAATTCTCGCACGGGGTCGATGGTGGGCAATGTCAGCACCCCGCCGACCAGCGGTGCGCGGCTGTTTCGAGGTCGCGCGAGCAACAGCGGCGACAGCAGCTCTCGCCGCACTTCCAGCAAGGCGGGTACGGTGGTCCGCGCCTTATGCTCGGCTCGGTGCAACCGATCGAGTTGCAGCATCATTGGCTCACTGCGCTGGAGAAAACTGCCGCTGCGCCGGCCGGCATAGCGCACGGTGTTGCGCAACCGGGTTTCAAGGCGCGCGCGATGCTGCTGGATGCGCATGAACGCTTCCTCGATCCGATCGAACACACGGCGGATCCTGAACAAATCATCGACGACGACATCGCGCGCTTGAGCGATATCGTTGCCCAGATGGGCTTCGAGATAGGCCTCGGCCAGCGCGGCCATGTCGATGGTGGAATCTTCGATCGAATCGAGTGCTGCGAAGATTCGGTGCCGGAACCGGTAGGGATGGGATGTGGTGGCGATCGCCGCATAGTCTTTCAGCAGCACGCGCTCGACAAAATCCTCGAAATAATGGCGCAGCCGGCGCTTCACGCTGTCACTCGCCAGGACTTGCCGGTCGATATCGCGCAAGGCGGACAGGACGCTCCGCAAATAGCGCCCAAAGGAAGCGGCATCGCGGCCCGCCTTGTTGAGACCAAGCGCATTTTCGCGTGCGTTCAGCTGCACCGCTTCGAGCGCGTTCTTCACTTCGATGACCAGTCCGCCGAGTGGCTCAGAGACGCCTTCGCGCAGCGAGCTGAGAAACTCGGCGAGACGCATCGCGCCGGAAGGCATGTCCACCGTCACCTTCAGACCATAGCGGCTCTCTTCCAACCAACCCGTCTGGATCAACCGGGCATAGATGTGCCGCGCCCGCTGAACGGCCTCGCTGGTCGCCTGCTGATTGGCGAAATCAAGACGTCGCCGGCGCAGCCTGCGCCCATTAGGCGCCCGGAGTTGATCCAGCGAGACGGGCGCTTCTTCTTCATTCCACAGATTGGCATGCTCGCCGAGACAGGCATATATCGACGCGACAACCTCGGTTTGAGCCGGAAAAAGAAGATCGGCGCGGAAGTAATTCTCGTACACCGCCACGAGCACGCATTCGTAAAGAAGGCGATTCGACCCCGAAAACAAAGTGAATATATCCGGATTAAGCTGCCCGAACAGCATCAGCACCCCCTGAACAGCCCCGATCAATCTACCCGATTAGCCGCCTCGCACAATGGCATAGCAACCTTCGGCCCAAAGAGACCGTAGCGTGCGGCGGCCAAAATCGCCTGCCGCCATGATCGCGCCGCCGCCGCTTGGACATGATGTATGAGGAAACCGCCGATGTCGGCTACCGCGCGCGCCAGGCTTCCTGGATTCGAGTCCCGTATTCGCTTGATGGCTTCCAACAACGCGATCTTGGCCGGGGTCTCGCAAGCGCCCGATCAGCGTCCGTAGACAGCGCGCTCGCGCCTGCGATCACCTGCTCGAAGGCGATTTTTGATAGTCTGCGCGCAACGAGGTCCGTATCCGAACCCAATCGGAGGCATCGTCGATCAACGCATCTGTCGACGGGTTCGCAGGGCACCTTCGCGCGTCATGACCAGGTTGCGGCGCGCAATTCCTCCAGCTGCTCGCGGCAAAGGATCTCGACGAGCTCGCGCAAACGTTTGACTGAGACAATAATCGTGTCGAGGTCCTCGAGGCCGATCTCATAGCTCGCCGAGTAGCGCGCCTCGACATAGGCACGCTTCAGCAACTCGAACCGGCGGCGATCGACACGAGTCGCGCGCGGCCAAGCGTCGACGAGCCGCGGCTCCTTATCCTCAGCCAACGAGCGCAGGAATTTGATGTTGTGCGAACGCGGGAAATAGAGGGTGCGAACAAGGAGGAAGCAAGCGTAGGCTCGCTCGGTCGCCTGATGCAGTGTGAAAGCTGCCAAGTTCTTGTCGCCACGCGTTTGATAGAAATTCGCGCCAGCAAGCAGCGAATCGATGCCTACGTACCAATGATCGAAATACCCCCGTGCCATCTCGTAGGCGTCAGTCGGGGTCAGTGGCTTAGGCGCCGTGAGGGAATGGTTCGGCAGCTCGTAGAGCACCACCCCGTCCCGTACGATATCGACCCAAAAATATTCTCCACGCTCAAGCGCCTGGTTCACTTCGTGAAGCGTATGGACGATGATGTTCACCGGCCGCTGGACGGCCGGATCGCGCAGGATCTTGTCCTCGGCGATGTACCAGTAGCCCGCGACGTCGGTCAGGTCCTCATGGCTGACGATCACCAGCAGGTCGAAATCGGACTGGTAGCCGTTCTCGGGCTCGTCGACCCAATCGTCACGGGCGTAGCTGCCAAAAAGGACGATCTTTAGAATCTTGCCGTTGCGCTTCCATGGCTGCGTCGCGCTCGCAATGGCACGCGTAAACTCTTCCATGAGCGTCTGGCGAACGCGCGAAAGTTCCGACTGCTGAGCATCAGGGAGATGATCGAGATCGACGCGCATCGATATCCTAGAAAGGTCCTCTGACCTTCGTAGCGACCCCGATTCCGCGGCTCAACTGCTCAACGGTCGGTCGGTCAAATTCATTTTGGGTCAGCGCCGGCGCTCTGATCGATCGGTGAGCGCCATTCTGCCCATCCCAAATACGGTTCCCCCGATTGACGCTATTTGGCGCCTTCTGGCGCCTCGGGGCCACTCCCGAATGTGCCCACACCCGACGACAAGTGGCTCACGCCGAACAGGCCGATCAGCTCCACGGGAGGCACCCGCATGCATAGTTTCTCACGGCCGCGCCGGTCTGGCGCGGTCCTATCAACCCGCGCGCTCCTCGGACTGGCGCTCGTCACAACCTCAACATCAGCCCTTGCAAACAACTATGGCGAGAGCCTCGCCTGGCAGTTCGCATCGCCTGCTGACCTAGCCGCCCAAGCCGGACTTCGTGACCTGATCGAACGCCGGCGAGGCGGCGCCTACTCCGCCCCCGCCTACACGACCAACATCGCGCGCCAGGTCAATTGCTCGGTCGCGGCCACGGCGACCGGCAACAGCGGCCTGCAGAGCGCGACTGCCAATTCGCCCGCGGTCAGCGGTGCCAGCGCCACTGCCATTGGCAATACCAACGCCTCCGGCGTCACCGGCGACCACTCCAATCCCAATGTCACGAATGGCCAGGACAATGCCGGCGCGGTCAGCTCTTCGCTGACCGGCGCGACCGTGGCGCGCGTCGACGGCGCGGCAACCCAGGCACTCAATTCGACGCAGTCTAACGGCGGCACCCAATCCGCCAACGTCAGCGGATCGAGTGCCTGCGCCTTCGGGGTGCTCAACTGATGCGCGGTTTCTTCCAAAAGCAGGGTCGCCGTCCCCTGCTGAGCGCGAGCGCGGCATTGTTCGCGCTCGCGCTCCCCGGCTGCGCCAAGCTCGACCGGATCAAGCTGGCGCCCGGCGAAACGGCGATCCCGATCGGTCCGGCAGTTCGCGACAATCGCACCCCGATGGATCCCGCCCTCGCCTGCCTGGGCGAAACGCTCGCGGCACTCGGCGGGCGACGCCCGGTCATCGCGGTTGGGGACGTACGTGACTTCACCGGCAAATATTCGATCAGCGAAGGTGCCGCGATCACGCAGGGCGGCGCCCTGATGGTCAGCTCGGCGCTGGGCAAGTTGGGTCCCGCGGTCCAGCTCGCCGAACGGTTCGACCCGACCATTGCCGAGCGCGAGCTCGGCTACACCGACCGCCGTCAGCTTGGCGACGGCGCGACGCACCTGCCCGGTCCCGGCTCGGCGGCAGTACCGTGGCTCCCCTATTTCGGGGGCAGCATCGCCGCCTCGGATTATTACATCGTCGGCGGGATCACCGAGCTCAACTATGACATCCGCTCGGGCGGGCTCGAGACCCGCATCGGCCAGCTCGGCCCGAAGGCGCGCACCTACACCGAGTCCGTCGCGGTCGATCTGCGAGTCGTCGACACGCGCTCGCTACTGGTGGTCAAGACGATCAGCCTGACCAAGCAATTCACCGGCTATGAGGTCGGGTTCAACGTCTTCCGCTTCTTCGGCTCGGCACTGTTCGACGTGAATTTGGGCGCCAAGGGCCAGGAACCGCTCCAGCTCGGCGTGCGCACAGCACTCGAGGATGCGACTCTCCAGCTGGTCGCCGCAGTCGCCAAGACCGATCCCAAGCCCTGCCTCGCGCGTCAAGGTTGGAATGCGGCGCCCTCCCCCCAAACCGCCGGACGCGGTTCTCCCGCCGCCCGCAGCTGACCAGCCGATCCCAGCAAATTCGTTCCCCAGCAAAGGAGTATTGCATGACCCCCATCCCGATGAACGGGCGTGTGCGCCCGCGTCGCCGGCTGCTCGCCGGCAGCAGCGCCGCCTTGGCACTGACGCTCGCCGCAAATGCAGCTGAGGCGCAGCGCCTTGACGCCAACGCCATCCGCCTGGCGACCAACGACCAGGCCGCGCCGGGCGGCAGCGTGCTCGCCAGCGTAACCGGCGCCAGCCTGTCGACCATGACCGGCCCGGTCTGGGGTGCCAAGATCGAAGTCAGCGACAATATGAGCCAGGCTGCCGCCGTCGCCAATCAGGCCGACCAGGCGATCGCGCTCGACACGCAGGCGAGCGATGGACCGATCGGCACCGCGATACTCGCGTCCGACACCCAGTCGATCTCAGGCAGCGCGGGGGCGCTCATCGCGAACCGCCAGACGGGCGGCTATCTCGATGTCATGGCAAACACATTCGATACGCGGATCGAAATCGGCGTCGGCGGCGCCACGGGCAGCCAGATCGAAGCAGCCGGTAATACCCTGCTGGCAAGTGCGCATGCCAATTTCGCGACCGCAGACGTCGCTACGTCGGGCACGGCTGGAAGCGCGGGAATCGTCAACCTCCAGACGATGGCGCCGCAGAGCACGACAGCGGCACGCGCCTGGCGCGGGGTCACGCTGGTCACCGACGCGCTCAGCGCCAGCTCGGTCACTACGGCCGGCAATGCGCTGTCGGCGGACGCCTCCGGCAACCAGGTCGACAATCATCTTTCGATATCGGGCGAGTCACTAGCCACGAACACGACGAGCATTTTCCCGTCAGTAGTCCATCTTGGCGTGAACGGCAGCGCGGCCGCCTATGCCGATGCGGCGATCCTCGCGAACCAGTCGCAGGGTGGTGTCGTCAAGGCTCGTGCCGGCACGCCGATCGAACCCGCGGCGTTCCTGACGACCATCCGCGGCGACGCTTCCGATGCGGCCGTCACTAGCGACCGCAACCTGATCTCGGCAAATGCGGAAGGGAATCGATCGAGCAACGCACTGCTCCTCGACGCGCGGATCCTTCCGCCTGTGTCCGGGCAGGCCAGCGGCGCGGTCGCGAACGTGACCAATGACCAGCGCGCGCAAAGCACCGGGATCGCGGCTGTGTCGACTGGCGGCGGCGCCATCGATTTCGGGGGTGCAGTCCAGGACAGCACGGCGTCGAGCTCGAACAACACCGCGCAGGCGATTGCGACCGCCAATCTCGCGACCGGCAACCGCTTGAGCATTTCGGCGATCGATATCGATGCCGGGGCTTCCGCCTTTCGGGTTGGTGCCCAATTCGACGGCAGCGCGAACGTCGGCGCCGCCTTCGGCGTCCAGAACGTCCAGGACTTTGATACTACCCCGGTGAGCGCGGGGCAGTTCGGCGATACGGCGTCGATCACAGCCGCGGGACCGGTCGACGGCGCGAAACTGACCGCCGACGGCAACGCCGCGCTCGTGGCTGCCACCGGCAACCAGGCCGTGAACGACCTCACGCTTGCGACCGCGTCGCTCGCGGCGAGCGCAGCGCTCAACAATGTGCAGGCAGGCAACGGCAATCTGGGCTCGGTAATCGGAACTCCGAACGATCCGGGCGGCGCCAGGATTGCCGCCAATGGAAACGTCACCAATTCGATGCTTTCGACAAGCGACAACAGCGCCATCGGCACCACGCTCGGGAACAGCGCGACCAACACAATGGACGTGAAGGCGTCGGATATCGGCCATGTCGATGCCGGCGGCGCCCTGATCGCCGGCGTCGCCGCGGGTGGCTATGGCGCGCGCACGCCGTTCGCCTTGGCCAGCTACCAGCGGCTGGGTCAGCCGGCGACCGGCAATGCGCTCACCCCGACGATCTCGAGCACGGTTGCGGAAAATTATGGCGTCCAAGGCGCGGGGCCGGTCAAGAATTCGAGCGTGACGATCGCCGGCAATAGCAGCGCCGCCAACGCGCTCGGCAACACCGTCCGAAATCGGCTGACGCTCGATGCCGGCATGGTTGCCGCCGATACCGGACCGTCGCTTGCCTCGACGCAGTCGGGCGATGCCAACGTCGCCGCGAGCGTGACGACCGCATCCCTCACTCCCAGCGCGCTCGATGGTTCGGTCCTTTCGGTCACCGGCAATCGCACCACTGCGCTCGCGGCGATCAATGATGCGGACAGCGCCCTCGCCTCGGCTTCCAGCGGCGAGACCGGCAATGTGCTTCCCGCGACGATTACCTGGACGCCGCAGTTCCAGGTCACGGCGAGCGCCGGGCGCATCCTTGTCAACCACCAGTCGGCCACCGGCAGCGCGACGGCATCGGCGACCACGAATATCGGCGGCTCGCAGGCGCCGCTGGAATTGACCGGCGCCCGCGCCAAGGTGGCCGACAACACGACGATCGCCGAAGCGTCCGCCAACCGTGCGATCAACGCAATCGCCACCAGCGTCCCTGGGGCGGCGAGCGATGCGCTTGCGAACAGCCAGACGAGCAACGCGCAAGTCACTTCCGCCGTCCAGGCATTCGCAACCAACGTGGTACCGGCGGGGATTTTGCCCGGCGTCGCGGATTCGACCATCCGCGTCGAGGGAAACACCGCGTCCGCGCTTGCCCGTGGCAACGCGGCCGAGAACAGCCTGTCGGTTGACACACTCGGGAACCCGGCGGGCACGGGTGCCTTCGCCGCGTTGAACGCCAGCGCGCGCGTCGTTGGCAGCAATGCGGTTCTGTACAGCAACCAGATCAACTCCGGCGCGATCGCAGCGGCAGCGAGCGGCGCTGGCTATGGTCCGCTCGGCGGGGCGAACGCTGCACAGAATGCTTCCATGATGGCCAGCAACAACAGCGTCACGGCGAGCGCCTATGGCAATAGTGTCGTCAACACCGTCGCGGTTGCAGTCGCACCGCTGCCCGCCGCGCTCGCAAGCTTCCAGCAGAATAGCGGAAGCGTCACTGCCCAGATCAGCGGCGCCGGGTTCAACAGCGCGTTCGGTCCGCTGACCGCCGGCGCGCTGTCGATAACCGGCAACCAGCTCGCCGCGACTGCGGTCGGGAACGAGGCGAGCAGCGTGATCACGACCCTGCGCTGACCCCCATCGCCGGAGTCGGTAGCAGCCCCCTCCCCCCGACTGGATCCGGCGAGAAAGGCCGTCACGCGCAAGCGTGGCGGCCTTTCGAAATGGCGTGCATGCCGGCCCATCGGCAAATCCTGGTGACGTTGGCGCAATCCGGGACACTGGTTTCAGCCTCTCGTGGTTCGTCGAACTCGACTCGCATCATCGAAGGCCGGTCACTGGAACGGTCAGTCGATTGACCAAACGCCGGGCCGAGAGGCAAGCAAGGTTCGTCAACCGCCCCGCGACATTTGTCGCGCGCCAGATCTGCGAATCGCGGAAACGTTCCTCCAAACAACTAGCGGTGATCGGTTTCGCCGGCGTGTCAGTTTGGAGTTGCACTTACATCTGCCGCCGAGACCAGCGCGCGCCATCCGCCACCCGTCATGCGGCGCGCGTGTCGCAGCATGCGGCGCACCTGCGAACGCATATAGTCCGACGAGCCGTTCCATTCCGAGCGCACGCGCTCACCACCGAAGATCGCCTCCGCCACTTCGCGCTGACTAGCACCGCATCGCCAAGCGTCGCCTGCACGGAGGGCCAGAACCCCGCGCGGCGCCCGACGATCAGCAGGAAAAAGCAAACGCGGCATCCGCCTCAACTGGCTTAATGCGCTCAGGCGTCGCAGCGTAAGCAGCGGTGCTTCGATCGCCATGAGGCCCTCGAGCCTAAAGCATAGCCGTACCGGCCCATCGAGCATGGTCCCACCCGTCACGTCGAGTCTGATGCGCCGCATCCCGTCGGCGACGACCAGATGCTCGCAGGCCTCCTGCCCTCGCAACAGCGCCGAGAAGCAGCCGATCGCGCTAAGGTCGAAGTCGCCTTCGCCTGCGATGACGTCACAGCCGAGTACCGAGCAATCCGTGCACGCATCGAACAGGATGACCGCTTCGCGCGCGCAACGCCGCGGATCCTCGGCGAAACAGGAGCCCACGCTCCGGATCACCGCGGCCGGCCGGGAGCAGCCGCGGCGCGGAAGTCACCACGCAGGCCTCGCTCGCGCCGGCATAGAGGGGATCGCGCCGCAGCCATTCCCATGCCCAACCGCTGCGGTCGAGAGCCGAAAGCCAAGCATAGGACGCACCGTCGGTGCCGTCTGGAGTGCGCTTCGCCGCATCAGCCATGGTCGCGGCTTCCCAGCGCCGTCGGCAGGAGACAAACTATTGTTAACGAGAAAGAAAACCTGCGCGCATAGTGCGCACCTTGAGGAAGACGCATGTACAAAACTCTCGAACGTGATGATCGCGATCAATCACATTCGAAGAACAAGCGCCTTCCCCGGAAATGGGGATAAAGAACGATGGTGCAACGCAACAGATATTGGCATTAATATTTTGTAATCCATAATCGTCAAGTCAATAGCACTTCACGCTACCGAATGAGAGCGGGGGCGCAGTGCAAATTGAGGCGACTTGCGGGAATCGGCGGTCTGGGAAGCGCCCCCGCGGTCGAAGCTGTAGAAATGAGCAGTCTGGCTGCTGCCAATGAATTTGTGGAACTGACACAATGTGCGACGACCAATGATCAGTTGCGGGATGCGCTCGAGGCCATCTGCCAATCGATGGGCTTCGACTATTTCGCGCTTACGCATCATGTCGATCCGCGCGCGAGCCAAGCGCAGGCGATCCGGCTGCACAATTACCCTGAACCATGGGTAGCATGGTTCGACGAGCATCGGCTCGGGGTGAGCGATCCTATGCACCGCGCGAGCCGCGTCACCGATGCGGGCTTCCGCTGGGCGCGAGTCCCATCGATGATCAAACTGACCACCGCCGACCGCGAAGTCCTCGCCATGGCGCGGCGCGAAGGCGTGGGCGACGGTTTCACCGTGCCGTGGCATATTCCCGGCGAGGCGAGCGGATCCTGTTCGTTCGCGGTCAGGCCCGGAAGTGAAGTGCCCGAGGACTATGTTCTCGTCGCCCAGCTCGTCGGCACCTACGCTTTCGCGGCCGCGCGACGCGTCAACCACATTCGCTTGGTCGAAGCGGACGGGCCTCCGCTGACCGGACGTCAGCGCGACTGCGTGCTGTGGGCGGCGCGCGGCAAGACCAATTGGGAGACAGCAAAAATTCTCGGGCTGAGCGAGGAGACCGTCACGCAGCATCATAAGCAGGCGCGCGAGCGCCTCGACATTCCCAATCGGGTGATGCTCGTGCTTCGCGCGCTCTATGAAGGCTATTTCTGCTTCGACGACGTGTTCCACGCCTAAGCCATCCCCTTTTCCGGGGATACAGGCGAGGCACGGCTTCTGGTGAGAACATTCCCTCCACGACTGAGGGAGTGTTCTCATGTTTCTTACCACCGCGACGGGCGCAGAAGCGCTCGAAGATGCCGTGTTCCGGGCGATGTTCGAGGCGCGCAAGCGCGTGTTCGTCGACCTGCTCAAATGGGACGTGCCGGTGCGCGCCGGTCGCTACGAAGTCGACCAGTTCGACACGCCGGACGCCACCTATCTGATCCTGACCGACGGCATCGGCAGCCATCTCGGCTCCGCCCGGCTCTTGCCGACGCAGCGTCCCCACATCCTCGACACGCTGTTCCCGGAGTTGTGCGAAGGGCCCGTGCCGAGCGGACCGGGCGTCCAGGAAATTACGCGCTTCTGCCTCGATCCGCGCCAGAACAGCCGCCAGCGGCGTAGCACGCGCGATACTTTGGTCCACGCGCTCGCCGCCCACGCGCTTGACGTCGGGATCAATCGGTTCACCGGAGTCGCCGAGTTCGGCTGGTTCCAGCAAATCCTCGCGTTCGGCTGGGATTGCAGGCCGCTTGGCCTGCCGCGCCAGGTCGAAGGCAGCCTGCTCGGTGCGCTGACCATCGCGATCACCCCCGAGACGCCAACGCTGCTCGCGCGCGCCGGCCTGGTCCCATCAGCCACGCCCTCCGGCGTCGCCGATCGCCGTCACGCCGCCTGACCAGAAGGAGCTAACATCATGGCAACCCAACTTGCACGGCGGCATACCGTAGCCGGCAGGGCGACGCCCGACCTGTTCGAACACGGCTATTGCATCCTCCCCAACCTCGTGCCCGCCGACCTGGTCGCGGCGCTCGAAGCCGACCTCGTCCCGGTGTTGGACCGGGCGTTATTCTGCCGGGGCGATTTCTACGGCGAGCGGACCAAGCGCATCGGCAGCCTCCTCACGCGGTCGCCGCACGCCGCAGCATTCATCCAGCACCCGCGCATCCTGGAATTCGCCGAACGTGCGCTCGGTCCCTGGTGCGACACGATCCAGCTGAACCTGACCCAGGCGATCGAGCTGCACCCCGGCGCACCGCGGCAACTACCACACCGCGACCAGGACATGTGGCAGGCGAGCAAGGGCGAGACCGAATATCTGCTCAACGTGATGTGGCCGTTCACGCCCTACACCGAGGCAAATGGCGCCACGCTGATCTATCCCCGGAGCCACGGCGCCGAGGCCCTGGCCGAGGACGACCCCGGTATTCCGGTCGCAATCGACCTCGAACCCGGATCGGCCTTGCTTTTCCTCGGCTCGACGCTCCACGGTGCCGGTGCCAACCGCAGCGGCTCCATCCGCCGCGGGATGATCGTCAGCTATTGCCTCGGCTGGCTAAAGCCCTATGAAAACCAGTGGCTTGCCTATCCGCCGACGGTCGCGCGCCACTTCTCGCCCGAACTGGCTGCGCTTGTCGGATACCAGCAACACCGTCCTAACCTCGGCAATTACGAAGGCCGCTGCCCCTCGTTGCTCCTGAGGGACAGACTGCCCGAACGCATGGGCGCGGTCGACGCGCTCCGCCCCGATCAGGCCGAGCTGGTCGCGGCCTATCGTCGAAATCTCGATGCGGGCGCCGCGTGAGCGCGGCCCGGTGAACGCCGCCCCCGTGTTCGAGCGGGTCTATGGCGGGCTCAAGCAAATGCTCAGGGAAGGTCGAGCCGTGCCGGGTGCACGGCTCGACCCGGCGGCCCTCGCCTCGACCCTGATCGCCAGCGTGACGCCGGTGCGCGATGCGCTCCATCGCCTCGCCGGCGAACGGCTGGTGGCTGTGGCGAGCGACGGGTTCCACGTGCCCGTATTCAGCGAACCGGACCTGCGGGACCTCTATGCTTGGAACCACCAGTTGCTTCTGCTGGCACTGCGCAACGCCAGGCGATCGCGCGCCGGGTTCCTGCCCCATCCCCCTCCAGAAGCCCATTCGGCCGAGCTCGTCGAAGCGCTGTTCAGTGCGATCGCACGGGCGGCGGACAACCGGGAGCTAGCAATGACCGTCGCGGGGCTCAACGACCGGCTCCATGCCGCGCGGCGCGCCGAACTCGCGGTGCTTGAGCAGGTCGGCCAGGAACTCGCCGACCTACTCGAAGCGGATCTCCGGACGCTACGGTCGCTGCTCGGCCGCTACCATCGTCGGCGAATCGCAGCTGTGCCGGACATCGTTAGAGCCCTGTATCGACCCGCGAACTGATGCTGCAGCGCAGCATTTCAAACATCGTTCAAATATTGTGCGAATAAAGTTCGGATAGATCGCAAAAGGCGCGAACCTCCTGAATGCCACGAGCTGAACCGTGGCGGATCAAGGAGTGACGATCATGGACACCCGTGACAACAGCGATGCGCTGATCGACCTCGGCGCCGCCAGCGTCGAGACACAGGGCCTTCCGGAACAGCGGCTGGACTTCACCGTCCAGGGCATCCCGGCCGGCATGTCCGACGAAGACTGATGGAAGGGTGCGCCGGCGCAAGCCGGCGCATCACCAAGTCATGGGATGGACCGTCGCCCCGAACGTCAGCTTCTGCACTACCTCTGAACGCGTGGTGTTCATCGATACCGCGCGCGACCGCTATTTCGCACTGCCTGGCGCGCAAAGCGCGGCGTTCCGCACCTGGATCGATAGCGAGACCGCGGCGCCACCCCCACCGGTCGCGCAGCTGCTGATCGATGCGAACCTGCTCGAAGTGTGCGACGCTGCTGGCTCGCCTTGCCCTTCCGCGATCACGCCCGCCGTGCGGGCGCTCCGCGAAGTCGATGTGAAAGCGACGGTTCGCGACCAGTTCGAAGTGGGCTGCTGCTTGCTCCGAGTTCGCCACGCGCTCCGACGCCACGGACTGCTCGCCACCCTCGAACGGTGGCGGCAAATTCGGGGCGAACGCATCGACGACGCGACGCGCCACCAGGCCGCAGTATTCATGCGCGCACGACGCCGGATCCCGCTCGCCGAAAACTGCCTGCATGACTCGTTGGCAATGATTGCATGGCTGAATCGCCGGGGCGCCAGCGCGTCGATCGTGTTCGGCGTGACCGGCATCCCGTTTCGAGCCCATTGTTGGGTCCAGCTCGGAGACCAGGTGCTGAACGACGCGCTCGACCACGTCGCCCCTTTCACGCCGATCCTGCAGCGATGAATCGGGCGGGCTATGTCGGCGTGTTTGGCGCGGAAGCAGCGCGACAACGGTCAGCCGCGACGCTTCAGGCGGCAGCACGCCTTCGCGCGCTGCCAGTGTCACTGCAGGTGGCGCACGCAACGCTGTTGACCGGCGACCGCTGCGGAACGCTCACGCTCCCCAACGCAGGCGGTGTCGTACTCGGCACGCTGTTCGATCGCCGGGGAACCCTTGTCCGCGACGTGAGCGCGGCGACCGCCGCCGCCTGGGTCGCGACGGGCGGCAAAGCGATGCTGAGCACGCATTGGGGCGCCTATCTCGCAATCCTCAACACGCTGAATGGTCCGCTGGTGCTGCGCGACCCATCCGGGCTGTTTCCCTGCTATTTTCGGCAGCACGACGGGCTTGTCGTCGTCGCCTCCGATCTCGACTGGCTCGATCTCGCGGGAAGCTGGCCTCGGACCGTCTGCCAGGCCGAGCTCCACGCCCAGCTCCAATATTTCTCGCGACGGTCAGAGCGTACTGCAATCGAGGGCATCACCGAACTGCTTCCAGGAACGGCGCTCACGCTCGACGGCGCCTCGCCGCGCATCATGCAGCTCTGGAGCCCTTATGATTTCGGTATTTCCACCGCCGCGCTGCCTTCGCTCGACGAGGCAGCGCAACGCCTGCAGCGAGCCGCGAGCATGGCGATAGGAGCCTGGGCCGCGCGCTACCCGCGCGCGCTCGTCGAAGTGTCCGGCGGGCTGGATTCCTCGATCGTCGCCGCGGTTGCCAAGCAGCGTTCGCTCGGCCTTCAGGCAGTGACCTTCCGCGGCGGCGATGCGGATCTCGATGAAACGCGCTATGCAGCGGCCCTCGCGGAGCATCTGAAGATCCCGCTCACACGCCAAAGCCTCTCAGCCGAAGGCGTCGACTTGCGCCGATCGGCCGCGCGCGCGCTGCCACGTCCCACCACGCGCAGCTTCGCCCAGGCGAGTGACCGCCAGTCGTTCCTGCTCGCGCAACAGCTCGGAAGCGATGCTTTCTTCGCAGGAACCGGCGGCGACAGCGTGCTCTGGTATTTCAACACCGCCGCGCCTGCGCTCGATCGCCTGCGCGTCGAGGGGATAGCTGGGTTTCTAGAGACGATCGGGGATTTGGCAGCGATGTGCAGCGTCCCCAAGTCGAAAGCGCTCGCAATCGCACTACGCAAATCGCTGCAGCGGCGCCCCGCACCCTGGCCGGTGTCGCTGGACTTTCTGTCGCGCGATGCCCGCGAGC